>Ga0180007_10001855_pt1 | contig 26623 bp, 28 predicted proteins | sample MM_PC_MetaG_FD_121122 | JGI IMG/M metagenome (GOLD analysis project Ga0180007, IMG submission 121122) | Groundwater microbial communities from the Aspo Hard Rock Laboratory (HRL) deep subsurface site, Sweden - MM_PC_MetaG | ecosystem: Environmental > Aquatic > Deep subsurface > Groundwater... | reverse complement strand
GAGGAGATAAGAAAATGTTTGGATGGAAAGTTAGACAGAAGAGGGTGGACAGAATTGATACTGCTCTTTTCTGTAGAGATATTTGGCATAACTTATTCAGGCTTTAATCCTGTCCCAAATTCGCAAAAAGAGAAAAATATTTAAACTAAACAAACTAACTTTAAACATGGAAAAAACAAAGCTCGCAGGGATTTTGATTGCGATTGGATTTATCGTCGTAGCTTTGGCGGGATATTCAAGCAGTTTTGGAGTTGCATCGCCTGCAAGTTCGGTCGATGATGGAATCCAAGAAAGTGTTGCAAGGTTGCTAGTGCCTCCTACAATAGATGGAATTTTTGCAAAAAAAGTATGTACAGATGGGAAGTCCCCTTCATCTAGCTCATGTTCAACAGTGGGTGATGAAACGCAAGAGCCAAAATGCACAGAAAATGATAGCAGCCGAGGATGTGTTTGGAAGTGCAAGGTAAGTAAGGGAGTGTATAAGTGGGAAGAAGTAGAAGACTGTGGCCAGGGGATTGGTTGCGGAACAGACAGCGAATCATGCCAAGGCAGCGGAATCTTCTAAATAGCTCCTATTCATTATAATTTTGTTTTCTACGCTCAACAATTTCTCCAAATCTCGACGGTGAATAACCTCTTCTCTCCCCCCTTAGATATTCCAAGTTTCCATCGATTATCTGAAATTCTGCACTATGGCTGTCTACTGGAAACAATACAGAACTTGAAGAAGTTCCCGGAACAGGCGTATAAGACCCAGACCAAGTTATCCCCCTTGTAGCAGGATTTGACATAATAAACAAACCATCATTGCTGGTCAAAAGTCCTTTTTCCTTCAACTCTTTCGCAGTCTCCAAAAAGTTCAGTGCATTAGAATGTTCAGCATCTTCATACCAACTATCCAAAAGAACATAATTAGTATCATGCTCCCCAAAAAATTGCTTAACAAGTCCTTCCGCAGTCTGTGGTGGAATCCAATAAGCTCCAACCTTTTTACAAAGCGCAAAGAGTTTTCTTTCATCCGCAATCTCTCTTTCCAAACAAGATTTATCTGCTGAACTTAATCCCTCAGGTAACTTCCAATCATAAAAACGAACATCTCCCGCAGCGCCATCATAAAACTTTTCAATCTCTGCTCTATGAGGAATTTCCGCAGGCAGCACAATTGAAGCCTCTCCGCGATATTCCGCCCGCCTTTCATCAATCCACTCTCGCAAAACTTTCCCGGCCAAAGGAAAGTTCTCCCCATAATGGCGCAAAACCGCTTTAGCATGAAGCTCCAGCAAAACCTCAACATCCTCTCTAAACTCTGAATAACTAAAGCCATCAGCTTGTTCTATAACTGCCCCATACAAATCATTAAACTCTCTCCTGCTGATTCTATCTCTTTTGATTTTAATTCCCCTCTTCCCCGCTATTTCCCTCACATTCTGATCGACTGAATAGCTTGGAAACTTTTCAATCTCTGAATCTGCAGCAACAAGTTGCGGAGAATCCAAGTAACTAAAAATCCACCGCCCAGGCAAAACCTCATTGCTCTGCGACGCCCGCGAAGTCTCTGTAAGAAACCATTCTGATTTACCCCCTTCGAGAACATTTCCAGAAAAAATAAAACCCCAATCTTTGTTATACTCGTAATCAACTCCCATTCCCAATCCAAGCAAAACTCTTTTCGCATCTCCAAGGGTGGGCCGATAATCCACTTTCAAATTGTCAAGTGAAACAGGAGATTCCCCAAACGACGCCGGCAAAGAAGTGCCGTTCACAAAAAAGCTAAGTCCTTCCCTTACATTCTCTGTAAAAGCCCTATCTTCTCTCCGCTCTAATTGCTTCTGCGCATAAGTTCCGTCGTCGGTTTTCTCAAAAAGAAAAATAGTTGGATAAGAAACAATAACAGGTTCCTCTTTCGCTTCTTTCCAAGCAATTTCCCAGCGATCCACTGCATTTAACTGCCCTTCCCTCTCAGCACGCATTCTATCAAGACCATGGCCTGTTAAAGACCAAACTCTAAGCTCGTCAGGATCGAAAGAATATTTTCCTTCAGAATCTCTCTCATTGACCATTTCTTTCAAGAAATAACGCATCCCTATGCACGGAGAACAAGCAACAGAACCAACTTCAAACAAAACCCACCTTTCTCCGTCCTTAGAATCAACAAATCCTTTCGGCAAAATTTTTTCAGCAACTGCATATTCTTCACCTTTCCAAGAGAACTTTTTGCCTTCTGCATCTAAACAACCTTCTAAACCTCCAAAATCCCCAGTCTCTGCAACTCTCTGGCTTGCTGGTTGGCTAGTCGGCTGGCTGCCAGATATCTGATTTGAATAGTTCGGTCGTGAAGAAACATTCTGAGATAACGCCCCAGCTGCCAAGCCTGCAAGCGTTAAACCTGTCGCAATCCTTCGCAATCTGTGTTTTCCCATGATTTTACCACCTGGTCTGGCTTTATAAATTATTTCTTTTCAAAAATTCTCAAATCTATTTCCTAAACTTCTTCCTCTCGCCCAAATGCCCCACAACATCAATCAAAGTTTTCAAACCAATCAACAGCAATGCAGGAGAACTAACAAGCGCTGCCAAAATAATTGTTACGTGTATCGGAATGATTCGTTTGTAAGGCAAAACAAACAACTTGCCCACGCTTGCTTTTTTATATTCCTCATTGCCAACGTAGTTCACCTTATAAGAAACCAGATGGCTTACAAAAACACCTATGAAAAATATAAAGGACTGCCCAAAAAACCTTGCCAAACCATCAGGTCTTTCCAAACCCCCAAATCCTCCAAAAATAAAGAACAAAAGAAAAATCAAATGAACAAACATAAAACCCCCGTAATGAAAAATAAAGAACACAATAGTTCCAGATTTGCTTGCGCGAACGTCTTTCCCATTAACAGAGTAAGTAAATAACCCATTATTTCCCATCTTCGTAGCCTTGCTCATTTTCAAAACATTAAAAAAACCAATAGCCAAATTTTCAAGCCAATATGAAAACAGCAAGAACGAAGAACTCCAGTCCCAAAACAAAACACCGACAACAGCTATAAAATTAAATGTTAACAAAGACAGCAATGAAAAATAATGCGCCGACAGCTCTTTTTGGTGTAAGGTCATATAGAATAAAGCAAAGCGCAGTTAAAAAAATTAACGATAAAGAGCAATCCCAATTAAAACAATAACATTTACCACAAACCAAACAACATAAGTCATAACCAAAGATTTCTTTTTATGCAAAACTCCGTATAAAATCCAGAACGGCGTGAACAAAGTCAACGCAACCCACGAAGTGATATATTCTCCGACAGCACTTTGCGTAACCCAAATTTTATACGCCTGCGGAAGTGTAAGAATCGTTCCAAGAAAACCAACAAAATAAATCATGAACTCCAAAAGCTTCTTCAATCTGCTGTGAGAATCATCCGGCCCAAACTGTTCATAAACAGATTCTCCCAAACGCTCATCTGCATCTTGCTCATTAACCATATTCACCTCACCAATATAAAAACACCTTGCTTTATAAAATTATTTCTTCACAGCTGCCTTGATATTTTTGTTCAACTGCCTCATACTTTCCTCTAATTGCTTTTTATCTTTCGTCCCAGTGCAGACCAACTTCCCATTTGAAAAAAGTAGAAAAGTCGCCGGCGGGTCCACTAATTTGTAAACCAAGCCAGGAAACTGTTCTGGCTCATATTCTGTATTTTCCAATTGCAAAGCCAAAACATTCAAATTCAAACTCAAATCAATACTTCCTGAAGCAACAATATTTTGAACTGTGATTTTCGGCTTTTGCGTAATTTTTATCCCAATTTTTGCAATCTGCTTGATAACCTCTTCAATGACTTGCTTGACCTGCCCAACACTTTTCGTCCCAGTGCAAACCAAATTCCCAGAAGAAAAAACCAACACCGCAGACTTCGGCTCTTTAATTCTCAAAACCAAACCAGGAAACTGCTCCGGATTATATTCTGTGTTGCTATGCGTCCTCGCCAACTTTGTCAGAGAAACCGGCTTACCTAAAGAAGTTGTAGCAACAATGTTCTGGATTTTCAAATTTGATTTTTTAGGTTTTGCAGCAGCCATACAAAAAACTCTCCTGACTTCATTTTATAAATAAATTCTTTTATAAACCTTGCGAATACAATTATCTGCAGCTTTCTGAAGCGACTCTCAATTTTATCTTCGATAACCAAAATTAGCAGCAAGTTACCTAACCCTCAGCCCCAACCAACAAAATTAATGCCCTCCAAACAACCCCGTCTTCTTAGCAGATTTTTTCGATTATTGAATTTTAATTTCGAGGGCGGGAGATGGAGGCGGTCGAAATTCAGATTCGAAAGGGTGGGCGAGCCGAGTCAGTTTAGTAAAAAAGAACAAATAAGAATTGACTCGGGAAGTCGGGCGGGACGAATATCGAAAAAATCTGCGTTTATACTTTGTATACAATAAATTATCCAAAATCCAGCCAGCATTATGTTCCTGATTGATTTTATTATTAAAATGGGTTGGATGGGTGTTCACTTTCATCTGCTACTCAACCACTAAGTAATTACAAATACAACTCCCTCACAGATTTTCATAATTTTTTCTCTTTTCAGATTTCCCACGGAGATATTTCAAAAACAAAGAAATCACAATAATTCCTAACATCGAATAAATCATGATGAGAGCAGCCCACAAACCAGTCCCAGTTTCATCTTGCGAAGAAGAAAACCTTGCCGATACAAAAAACAAAACAACCAGAATTAAGATTATTGCTGTGAAAAACCAGTAATTAAATTTCCCTCGCATGAAAAAATAAAAGCCCTGGAAGATATAAATCTTTATATAGTCAACAAAAAAGCGATTTCTATGAAAAGCGATTTTATTTTTGTTTCAACTGCCCTTCCAAGAAAATGCGGAATTGCGACATACACACATTGCTTAACAAAAGGTTTCAATCCGCTTTCCAATGAAGTTGGATCAGTCCGCACTGCTCCAATAGACCAAGACATTGGTCCCTATGGATACCATTTCGGAGTTGACCCTGACTTACTAATTAATCAAAATGACGAACACTCCTGGATTTACGCTGGTGCTAAAATGAGAAACAGAGCTGTTGAAACAGGCGGTGCTCCGGTTATTGTTTTTGAACACGAACATGGTATTGACGCTAAAAATGGAAAAGGTTTTAGTTCGCTCGCCAAAAAGCTTCATAATGAAGAAGAGCTCAAAGAGAGAGGTCTTGTTTCTATTGCGCAACTTCATACATTAATCAGGCAGCCCTCTCAAGAACAAAGACAACAAATATGTGAACTTGCACAGCATTGTGATCTTGTTACAGTAATGACAAGAAAAGGAAGAGAAAGATTAGAACAGAACTATGGCTTTGATTCTTCAATGATGGAAAAAGTAAGAGTTGTTGAACATGGTGTCAGACCTTTTGACCCATTAGTTCTAAACAGAGAAGAAGCAAGAAAAAAACTTGGGTTTAACGAAGATTTGTTCCTCTTTCTCGTAACAGGATATCGCGGGGAAGGGAAGGGCAACGATTCTATTGTCCACGCTTATGGCAAACACCTAAAGACCTTATCTAAGGGTGAAAGGGAAAGAACAGCATTGGCGATTGTTGGAGTTTATCATCCTTGGTACAAAACGCCAGATGGCAGACCATTTCTCCAAAGAGATTCAGAAAAAATTGAAAAGTCCTTGAAAAAAACCAACCTAAAAAAAGAAAGCGCCGAAACAACGGCCTTAGAGGATATTGGGCCCATTTTAAAGAAAAAGAGAGTAGTAATTGCAAGAGTCTACCCAAACGAAGAAGAACTCCCGTATCTTTTATCGGCAGCTGATGTTAATGTTGTCGGCAATAGGGACCGCGACCAAATATCAAGTGGTGGTTTAATGGAAGCTGTCTCACACGGAGCAACTATCGCAACAAGAACAGAATGTTGCATTGAAATTGCAAAACCAATTTATCCAAACGCAGTAAAATCAGATTTCCCCCGCAGAACACTTGGAGAAAACGCCATGCTTATAGACCTTGAAGGAAGATTAATACGTAACCCAAAAACTATCCTTCCCCGACCATCCGTAGAACAATACACCTATTGCATGAATGTTTTACAAGAAAATGCAGATTTGCGCAAACAGCTTGGCAGAAATGGAATATTTAATATTGGCGGACCATTTAATTGGAATGCAATAGCAAAAAAATTAATGTACTGTATTGAAGAAGAAAGACAACGGCGTCGCTCAGCCTAAATCACAACTCAAAGCCAATAAGTTCTCTTCTCGTCTTTCTCCGATTCTCAAAAAGATTTCGTCTCCTTTTCTTTCTTGCACTATGTCTAAACAAAATAAAAATAACAATTCCTAAAACAACCCCAAAAACAAAAAACTTAAACTTGTCTCCTCCAAAATCTCCAACACTTTGTTTCTGTAACTGCCCCTCAACAAAATTATCACTAAAAACCGCAAACCCTGTCACGCCGCCAAAACGAAAAAAATGCAGCGCTGCAAGCAGAAAAACAAACCCTGCCAGCAAAATAAAAAACTGCAGCACCTCTCGTTTCATAAAACCAGAACGCTAAACAATTTTATAAACATTACTTTCTTCTTTAAACAATGGAAAAAGCAAAAGTAACCTTCCTCGGAACAAGCGACGCAATCCCGACGAAAAAACGCAGCCACACAGCGATTTTACTCAGTTACAAAAATGAGAACATCCTTGTCGACTGCGGCGAGGGCGTTCAAAGACAATTCAAGTTCGCAAATCTCTCTCCGAATAAACTAACAAAAATCTTTATCACTCACTGGCACGGCGATCACGTTCTCGGACTTCCTGGCTTACTCCAAACACTTGCAATGAACGAATTCAACACAGTCCTAAAGCTCTACGGTCCAAAAGGAACTTACCGAAACATCTCCCTGCTAAAAGAATTATTCAAAATAAAAATCGACCTTCAAATCAAAGAGGTAACTGGAAAGTTTCTTGAAACTCCTGATTTCTTTCTTGAAGCAAGACCAATGATGCACAGAATTCCAACTCTCGCCTACTCTTTCACAATCAAAGACAAAATACGACTTGACAAAAAAAAGATAGAAAAACTGAAGCTCCCACACTCTCCGCTGTTAAAAAAATTACAAGAAGGAAAAGATATCACATTTAAGGGCAAAAAAATAAAATCAAGCGAAGTTTCATACATTGAGAAAGGGAGAAAAATAACTTTTATCTTAGACACAGCTCCAAACGAAAACACAGAAAAAATTGCAGAAAACTCTGATTTGCTGGTATGCGAATCATCTTTTTCAAAAGAAGAGGAAAAAATTGCAAGAGAACGCCTCCATCTAACATCTGAAGACGCAGCAAGAATTGGGAAAAAAGCCAAGGCCAAAAAATTAATTCTCACCCACATCTCTCAGCGCTACGAACACGACACAAAACCAATCCTAAACCAAGCCAAAAAAATCTTCAAAAATACATCATTAGCAAAAGATTTTGACGTCGTAGAATTTTAAAATGAACTAACGTCCCGAAACCTCAGATAAAAAAATGCCATCACAAACAAACCAGCGAAAAAGAGGTTTAGTAATACAACTTCCAATTGCAGTAGGTAAAATCAAAAGACAATCGCCATCAACAACACATATCCCAATCGGCTCTAGTTCTTATGATAATTTTAAGGCGGGGCGGCGATGGAATCAACAGTGCAAATTAAATTCCAATGGGTTAATAAAATGAAAAGCATCGGTATCATCGGAGCGGGAAACTTTGGAACTTTTCTGATTGAGTCATACAAAAAAATTCCTGGAATAAAAATTCTTGCAATCTCCTCATTAGACAAAAAAGAGATTCTTGAAAAATCAAAAAAATACAACATCCCCCACACTTTCACAAATTACAAAGACCTTTTGCAATTAAAAGAAATTGACATTGTTGCTATTCCAACTCCACCATTCCTTCATGCGCAGATAATTGTCGATGCATTGAAGACAAATAAACACGTTGTCTGCGAAAAACCGCTTGCGCTTTCCATCGAACAAACAAAAAAAATAAAGTCCTTTTTAAAAAATCAAAAACTAACAATAAACTATGTCCTTCGCAAAAATCCTCTTATTAAACAAATCAAAAAAATAATAAATTCGAAAGTTCTCGGGAATGTCCAGTCATTCTCCTTCAGCAATTACGCATCAACCTCGCATTTAGAAAAAAATCACTGGTTCTGGGATAAGAAAAAATCAGGAGGAATTTGGGTTGAACACGGCGTCCACTTCTTTGATTTATTTTCTTACTTGTTCGAACAAAATGTAAAAAGTATAAAATCGATTTCAAACTCCAGACCAGCAAACAAAAAAATCCAAGACCAAGTTTCATGCCTCTGCCTTTACGATAAAGGAATTCTTGGAAAATTTGAGCATTCATTTTCAATGCCAATCCAGATAGAAAAAACTTCGTTCACAATTGTCTTTGACAAAGGTTATGTAAACGTCGAGGGCTGGATTCCCGAAAAAATGCAAATCTCTGCTGTCCTTGAAAAAAACAAATTCAATGGACTGGTTGCAGAAATAAAAAATAAAGAATTCGAAATAAAAACAACAACTTCTAAATTGAAAGAAAAAATCATCTCAAGAAATTCTTCCTACAACTCTGATTTCAAAACAGAAATTGAAATAAAGACAAAGAAAAACAAAACCCAGATGTACCAGCAAGCAGTTCAGGAAATCTTGCAGGATTTGATAAAATCAATTGGAACAAATAAAACGCCTGCAATAGGTTTTGCCGAGGGAGTTGAAAGTTTGGAAACTGCGCTAATGGCTGAGAAGGCTTCAATGTGAACTCTAATAAACAAATATGTTTAAGCACCCAACTCCCAGAGACAGTTCCTGTTTGTTCTTTTTTACTAAACTATCTCGGCTCGCCCCAAATGATTATCTCATAAACCAGATAACTGATATGACAATTTTGGAGGTTGGGCGGAACTGATTAAAGCAAACGTGTTTTCTTGTAACAGTTCAACCTAAAACAATCTTCAAAAATTTCTTCTTGTCTTTTAAATTGCCTAAAACAAAATCAGCTCCTTCTTTTTTCAATTCTCTTTTAGAATAAATCCCAGTGGCAACTCCAACAGTTTTAACTTTCACTTTCTTGCCAACCTCGACATCTCTCACTGTGTCGCCCACGACGAAAACGTTCTCCTGAAACTTGAAACCAAATTTTTCTTGGGCTTTTTTAATTGCTGTCTTAACCAACTTCGCCCTTTCAGTTTCATCGCCATAACCTCCGAACTTAAAATATTTGTCCAGTCCTGCTTTTGTTAATTTTGCCATTGCAATCTCCTCCAAGTTTCCTGTCACAAGACCAAGCAGAACTTTTCTCCTTTTCAACTCCCTCAACAACTCTTCAGCTCCCAACGCAGCAACAACTTTTGCCTTTTTCATATTTTTCAAGTAAAGTTTTAAAAACAGTTTCAAAAAATCAAAATACTTCGCAAGAATTTTTCTTTTGCTGACGCCGTGGTCTTTCAGAAATTGAAAAACAGTCCCCTTAAAAGTAAAACCAGAAGTTGTTCCAAAGTAATTGTCCAAATCTCCAGCGTTTACATCAACTTCATAAACCTTGCCAAACGCTTCTGCCCAATGCGTCCTCTCAATTTTAGTTTTAAGAATCAACGTTCTGTCAATATCAAACAAAACAAGCTTGCCCATGACACCTTAATCAAAAAACAGTATTTAACTATTTCTCCAAACTTGTCGAAGCAGGCGAAATGAAAATAATCGTATCTCCTCGCAAAAAAGTCAAACCGATGTTCTTCTTGACTTCTCCATCTTGCATTTCTTTTGCATTGTCCAATGCGACGTTGATGTGCATGTCAAACGCCAACAGCGTCCCGACAAACTGCCTGTCGCCTTTCAATTGGATTAACACTTCCTTACCTTTCGACTGATTCAAAAGATCAAGCGGTCTTTCAATTCCATTAACCATAAATGCTTTCATTTCCCACTCTATTTAAATCTTTTGTTGGAAAAGGATTTGTTGAAAAAGCCAGAAAGAAAAAAGTTATCTTGTGGTAAATTTCCGATTATTCAAGCGTTAGAGAAAATAATTAGGACTAACAGGGCGGGAGAAATGAAAAAGTGAGAAGGGTGGGTGAGCGCATCGCGTGCAGGTAAAATCAAAAATAATTTAGAACGCGATCGCTAATAGCAAGACAACTGCCAAAAAAAGATATCTAAAACCCGGACAAAACGCGTTTACTTAGCTTTCTGAAGTGATTTTTTATTAATCGCATTTTTGTAACTCATAAACAATCGCCGAGCCGAGACGGTTAACTAAATAAAAACAAATAAGAACCGTCTCGGGGAGTAACGTCTGAAACGTAGAAAGAAAACTCCGCAGCGATTGCAGTCTCTGGGCGGGTTGGTGGGAATCAAAAATGCGATTCCGATGCTGACCTTCAGAAAGTTAGGCTATTTCTACAAAACAAAAAACTTATAAACCAACTTTTTCCCATCCTGTTATGAATAAAGGAAGAAAAGCTACTGGCGGAAAATATCACAAGCTTAGAAAGAAAAAGTTTTACGAAAAACAAAGTCAGGAAAGAATTGTTACATTGAAAAAAACAAAAAGAAAAACTCTCAGAGTCAAAGGTGGAAATAAAAAAACCATTCTCCTAAACGCAGACACTGCAAACGTCTTAGACACTGAAACAAAAAAAACACAAAAAGCAGAAATCAAAAACGTTCTCGAAACACCGCACAATGTTTTCCATGCAAGACAAAACCGCTTGACCAAAGGCACAATAATCGAAACCTCTCTCGGCAAAGCAAAAATCACGAATCGACCAAGCCAGGAAGGACAAGTTAATGCGATTTTAGTGAAGGAATAAATGGACTCAAAACTCAAGTATGGGTTAATTCTTGCAGGAATAATTCTAATAGTTTCACTTATAGTCATACCTCTCTACGCAATTTCTTCAGACAAAGCATCTGAAGCTGAACAAAAACAATATCCTGTAACAGAGGCAACTCCTAGAAACCAAGTAGAAAATGTACCCCAACAATTAGATGCAGGAGAAAAATTCTGGATTGCACTAAACAAAATTTTAATATTCCCAGCAGTCATATTAGCCCCGGGAATAATTATCGGTCTGCTAACAGGAACTTTTTGCATACCCATTTACACAGGCCTTGGCAGTGCCGGATGCGATTTCGGAACAGGCGATATCGTTGTCATTATTCTCTGGAACGCCGTCTTCTATTTCCTAATCGGCTGCCTAATCGGTTTCATCCTTTCAAAACGCAAGAAGAAATAAATCAAAATTTTCCCTCGACAAAAAATCCTAAACCGAAACACTTATATACTTTCCTTTACCAAACCTTTTTAAAGTTTTCGGCTCAATAATGTTAAATAAATTTAATTCGAGGATTCTATGAATTTCGTAAAACGTTGTCCAGAATGTGAAAGTGTCGATCTTACATACGACAGCCAAAAAGGCGAAGTCGTGTGCAACGAGTGCGGACTTATTGTAGAAGAAAAAATCGTCGACACAGGCCAGGAAGGCGGCGGACAATTCGACAAATCAGAAAAACGAGGCAGAGGCGGAGCGCCGATGTCAATGCAAAAATACGACAAAGGCCTTACAACCAACGTCGGTGAAATTTCAGACATCTACAAACTTGAAGCAGGCCAAACCAGAAAATTCTTAAGATTAAAAAAATGGCAGGAGAGAGTGTCAACTTCAATTGAAAGGAATTTAAGACTTGCAATGGCTGAACTGCGAAGAGTTGCTGCATTCCTCAATTTGCCCTCAGTAATCAGAGACGAAGCCTCAAGAGTTTACAATTATGTTTTGCAAAGAGGTTTAGTCCGCGGTCGCTCAATGGAATCAGTTATCGCCGCCTGCATCTACGCTGCCTGTCGTTCCTACAACATTCCAAGAACTCTCGACGAAATCGCCGAAGCATCTGACGTAGAAAGAAAAGAAATCGGCAGAACTTACAGATTCATAGTAAGGAAGCTAAAAATCAAAGTCACACCAAGCTCTCCAAAAGATTATGTCCTGCGATTTTCCTCAATCCTCCACCTTTCCCCAAAAACACAAAACGAAGCTTTCAAAATCCTGAAAAAAGCAGACATCTCTGAATTAACGTCAGGAAGAGGCCCGGCAGGAATCGCAGCAGCTGCACTTTACGTTGCCGCTCTCCTCAACGACGAAAAGAAAACACAGCGCGAGGTCGCCGACGTCGCAGGAATCACAGAAGTCACAATTAGAAACCGTTACAAAGAACTGACCGAACGCCTCGGCCTTGAAGAAAAACTAAACTCAAAAGTAAACGCTGTTGAGAAAGATAAAGTTAAGAAATAGTTTTATGCGAGAACTACGTTAGAATATTGTTGTTTAATTCGCTCTTAAAACAACCTATTTCCACAGCAACCAGACGGACAGTTCACGATTTATCTTTTTCTTTTTTTCAGGAGCAAGTTAACAGATTTTTCCAAAGACCTGACTTCTTTCTCTAAGGTTTTTATTTTGGTTTTTTCGTTCATCGTATTGCCTCCTGTTCTCGAAGCTGACTCTCTTTTACCATCCCTAATTCATTCTTCTCCCAATTATCCCAGTCATCGGCATCGCAATCAACATGGGGGGTTGCCATAATTGACCCAAGTGTAAAAGACAGGGATGGGGGGGTAATATTAAGTAAAGAGTAAACAATCACCTGTTTAGTAAACTTTTTATAGACTGTTTAACTGAATTTGATATGTCAAAAAAAGGGGTGAATTGGAAGACTATAGCAATAATATTTATTATCCTGTTTGTCCTGGAAACTTCTTTCTTTATCTGGGCTTATTCTTTAGGAAGTAAAGAATTAATAAGACAAGAACAGGCACAATTAAGAAAAGAAAGATGCAGTATTGTTGTCTGTGAAGGTTACGACGCATTCCTTTATGATGACGAGCTAAGAGTATGTGATTGTTATTTAAACAAAGAAGTTGCGCATACGGAGTTTATGAATGTTGAATACTCACCACCCATAAAGGAATACAAAGAGTAAACAATCACCTGATTGTTTATTTTGGATTATTGCGACGCAATAACAGGTCTTATTTAAGGGGTGGATTGTTTATTAGTTAGGTTTTTATAAGTTAGTTCATTAGATTTTGTATGAATGGGAAACTAATCTTTGGGTGGATATTTGTAGTTGCTGGGTTCACAGCATTGTTATATGGAGATATGGGTGACGTTGCTCCTATGATTAATGTGGCGATTGGTGTATATCTGATTGTTAATTCAGAAAAGGCAAAGAAGAAATGAAAAAGGAAAAAGAGACATTAGAAGTGTTGGGGGGAATATATAAGTTGCTTTGGTGGATAACGGTTATGGTTGTCGTTATTGTGTTGTCTCTTCTTTGGGGTTGATAAAAGGTTACTCCTTCAACCAACGATTAAGATAACCGCTCTTCCTTCTCCTTCCCTTGTCCTTCGCTCCTTCGGGTCTTCCAAGTCTGCGTCCTTCTTTCTTTCTCTTCTTGTAAATAGACTTTGATATATCGATTCATTGTAATAAACGGTCGTTTTTGAAGTGCTGGGGTTCGAACCCTTGCTACAAAGGAAATACCTCCGTTGAAAAATAAAGTAAAGTGCTGGGGGTTTGTTTGAAAGTAGATTTACTCTTTTTCTTTCTTTTATTTTTTTATGTCCGTAAATACAGGAAGGCATTTACTCTTTTTACAAATAAGGTCAACAGCTTGATTTTTCTGACGATTAGTAAATGTTCTATAACCGCGTCCACCAACCCCATTATAGTAAAACATAGTTTTTTTGCTAATTCCTTTTTTCCATTGGGATTTTTTTTTAAATATCTTTTCCCATTCTTCTTTTTCTTTCTTTGGTAAATGTTCCCATTCTTGCCCTGTCATTTCTCCACCTAATTGTGCTAACATAAACATTGGTGCGGGTATCGATTTCCAAAATTTCTTTTGGGATTTCGGCTTTTTATGACTTTTTTTACTTCAACATACTCTTTTTTTTCTTTTTCAAACTCTTTTTTCGAAATTATCGAATATTTTACAGAATTTTTTTCTCTATAACAGAATATTTCAGGTCGCCCTTTATTCTGGACTGTCTTCTCCTGCGACCCAAATCCGATTTTTCTTTTTTCTTTTTTCCTTTGGTTTTTTAAACCAACTGAATATTCCCATTTCAACCTCTTTTCTTATTCAGAATTAACGCAGTTTAATGTTTTAAACTTTCCTTTATTGACACTTTTACTAAACAAACAACTGTCTTTTTATCTTTGATTTTCATAGGTAATTTTATCATATTTATTTGGGGGGTGTTTATTTAGTAATATATTTAAAGAATTACGGGGTATTAATATAATGGAAAGAAGAGAATTAACCATGAATGATAAAGTAACAGGAACTGTAATTGGTTTAGTATTCATTATTACAGGACTCATAGCTTTTGCTTTCATGAAAAATGCGAAGGGTTGGTTTGTGGGGTTCTTTGCGGTTATAACTGGATTTCTTTTTATTTATTGGTCGATAACATCCCCAATAAAAAAAGGAGATGGGAAAAGAGATTACTATCTTGAAGGTAACAAAAGATGTGTTGTGTGTGGTAGAAATATAAGAACTGGTTGGAAATATTGTTGGGAACATCGGGGGGTTGGAAAGTATGGTGGAGATGTTGGAGAATGGGAATCAATCAGAGAAAATAAAAGATACAAAAAAAGAAGAAACAAAACTGAAAGAAGAGCTGAGGGAGTTGAGAACTTGTCAAGAGCATTTGGGATACTGCCACCAAAAAGATAAATTACTCTTTCTGCCACCTCAACAAATAACCACTCTTTCTCCTCACCTTCTTATCCTTCCCTCGCTTCCCAACATTCTTCTTACCTCTAAGCCCTGCTTTCACTCTCTCTAATATACGTTTCTTCTCTTGCTGTCCAACCAACGATAAGATAGCAATTAACAACCCACTAACACAATCATCCCTTGTGTCTAACAACTCTCTTGTAATGATTTGATTGCAACATTATTTTTCTTTAAGGTTTATAAATAGGAAAGTGTGTTCAGTATTCCTTCTCGAGAAAATCTGTCTAAACTCAAGATTAAAACTAAATCAAATTTGTGCTGCCTTGCGTCTGTTAGCATTTGTTGAAACTGTGGTCTGTTACTCTCTCCACCACTTGCGTAATCAACATACTCACCAACAACTTGAAAGTCCATCGCCTCTGCTAATTTGTTTAGTGATTCTCTCTAATTGTTAATGTCTTGCTTATCTTCATTCGTGCTAACCCTTAGATATTTTACTGTTTTTGTTTTATTTTTTTCATCCAGCATATCCAACTTCTCCCATCTCATTATTAGAAAAAAACTTTTGTTTAAGGTGAAGAGCCAGCCCATACAATTCATGGATATTAAAGGAAGAACTTGCCATGATAGTCCTAATCACCTTTACTAAAATCTTCCCATTTAGAACTATATATGAAATGCGGGAACTAGGATTCGAACCTAGGTAGGCACTAAGCACACTGGAGCCTAAATCCAGCCCGTTTGACCACTCCGGCATTCCCGCATTACGATCCTGCCGGCGTGGGTACCACTCGTTTGATTGCGTTAGCAAACGAACGAATGAGAATCGTGTAACGATTCGCTTTCCGGCATTCCCGCATCAACTACTCAAAAATTCTGGTTATAAAAATCTGTTGGTTTTACGAAAAGTTAAAGTTATCGCAGGAACCATCAGCAGACTGGAAGATAAACCCATTACTGCCACTTAGAATCCTAAATTTTTCCAATTCGCTTAATGTAAAGTTTCCATAAAATTTATTGTTCATTTTGTTTGGGTCTACTGCAATGCAAGAGAAGTCCCCGACTAAAAGTGAAATCAAAGTTCTTTCACTTGGTTCTCCTTCATCCACCCGTTTTGCAATTTTTCTAGACAATACAGCAACTTTCTCACCGTCCTCATCAACAAGATTCTTGCTATCGCTCCCAACTAAAAGATTAGCATAATCTTCTTTTCCACTTGGTTCCTTGTAAAAGAAAAACAACTCTGCACTTGGTTTATTAAATGAAAGGATAATGTTATCCGGATTAAAAATTTCGTCAACACAGTACTCGGCATTATACGCTTTAAGTTCACTTTCCAATTGAAGAACCCATTCTTTATCTTCATTGGTTTTTCCGGTCCATTCTTCGCCCCGCCCGTAGGTTTTAACATCGACCCAACCAGTAGTTTCATTAAACCATTGCAATTTTCCCTCTGAACTTAGACCGTAATTGTCTCCATCATTTAAATCAACTTTAATTCTTTCTTCTCCGTCTTTACACGGCACCACCTTCATGGCTTCTCCGATAATATTATGACTACTCCCAATACATAATTTCTCGTTGTCATTCCACCCGCATCCTCCTGGAATCTTGCACTTATCTTCGTCGCATACTTTTTTTAAGTCTTTTGGGTTAGCTCCTTCATAATTATAATCTAAGCAAGCCTTCTCGCTGCACGAATAACATCTACCACCTATCCCAATTGGAATGAAATAACAATTTCCTAAACCATAACACTCCGTCTTGCTGCAATACCATCCACATTTATCGCAGAAAGCTCCCCCTTCAGGCAACTTAACATCAGATTCCTTATATTCTTCAGAGCAGTTCTTCCCCCCTAAACTGCAATAGCTATAATCTCCATCTCTTAACTTCTCTAAAACATTATAATCTTTATTAAAAATTAAAAAATTAACTATGCTTTTTACCCATCTTTCCCCCCACGTAGGTTTTTCGTCATCCCCAACAGTCACAAGCCCACTAATATCCACAAAAATCTTTTTGTTATCATTTGTATAACTCCCAACTTCTTTCGGGTTTTCATTAGTGTAAAATCTCTCAACCTTAATCTTCCCGTCATCAAAGAAAACTTTTGTCTGCACGTCATGATTAAAAATAAATTCTTTCTTTACAATACCAAGTCCGTCTTTCAAACTCAAAGCAAATTGACCGTTAGGTCCACCAGTTATTCTTCCCTTAACTTCCACCTTCGGCATAACCCCCGCAACTTCTCCCGAAACCTTAACATCCCCAACTTCAATATCTGAATAATTCTTCTCATCAATATCATCCAAAATAGCAATAGCAACTGGAGAAATAATATTTTTATCCGAAGCTTTCAATTCATTTAACTTAGTATTATTAATCACAATTTTTCCATCAACCTCATAAGTTCCAATTTCAGTTCCATTTGAATAAACAGTTCCATTTGAAAAATAAATTTCTGTTTCAGTTGTTCCAATAACTAAATAAGAAATTCCATTCTTTTCTCTAAGTCCATATTTCTTCTCTTCTACAGTTCTGCTCGGCGCCACAACAACATCATCCGCAACTTTCTCCCTAAACTCTCCAGCCCAAACAGCCCGCGCAACTTCTGCATTAATGTCTCCCTTCACCAAAAACAACCTCGCCTTCTGATGAGTCCAGAACAACTTTTCAAAAACAAAGTCAGCTTTCTCAAGAATCAGAACAGCGTCAGCTTCTTTAGTTTCACTCACAGTTAAACTTTCCAAATCAGCTCCCAATTCTTGAAGATAACCTTCTGCTTCATCCTCTGTGAACAAGTCGCCGCTTGCTTCCAGCATTTGCCGACTCCGTTCCTTAAGAACTTCCAGCGTCTCGTTCTGCACACCAATGTTGCTGTCTGATATCGCGTTCTCAACGCTCTGCTCATCAACCCAACACCGTATCTTCGGGTCGTCGCAATAACCCATATCAACAAACCTTCCCGGGTCTGTTCCTAAACCAGGATTCTTGCTCGCGCAAATTCTAACAACACCGCGATTGTAAATCTCAGGACTGACAAATTCTTCAACACCTGCCTGAACATTCGGCGTCACCAAGGAACGAACATCCCGCCCTCCAGAAACACATTCTTTCTCTGACTGAATGTTTGCATTTGCTATCTCGTCTTTCATCCAGCTGTCTCTCAAATAATCAACTGCAAAACTGGTCGACACCTGGCCAAACCCGCATTCCTCGTCGTTGTTTATTCTCACACACAACTCCTTATAACCCTCTGGCGCTGTAAAGTCCTTTGTCTCTGACGCAGATTCACCCTTTGCTATAAAATCAGAAGCAACAGGAATTGTTCCAGTAACAGAATAATAACCTGACTGCGGCGGATTCTTCAGATAAACATTAAAGTAAACTCCTTGGTCGTTTCCTGCAAAAATGTAATAAAAGACTTTGTATTGCGCAGTTGCCGGAACTGTCGCGCTTGTAAACGTCTTCTGGTCAAACCACGCGTGGAACTGCGGCGGCGAATCCGGCTCAATCAGCGACTTGAAAGCAGTCGGCGCCTTCGCTGAAATAAACGCCTTGCAAAATTGCGTCCCGATTTCTTCAACATTCCGCGCCTGGAACGCAGTCATCGCATTCACCGCATAACTTTGCGTAAAGTAGTTGACAGAATTCTCCATGTTTTGCCACGCGCTCATCACAGAAAGATATTCAGCTCCTCCGCGAGTTCCCTGCCCATACGCTAACTCAACCAACTTTGGAATCAAAACACTAACAAACGACGCAACCTGTCCCCAGAAAAACTCGCAAAGATAAATCGAATAAACCTGGTCGCAAATTCCAACCATTTCTCCTGTTTCCAAATGTTCTATCAAACAATCCCGATAACTTTTCATTATTGAAACCAGCGCTTCAATGCCAGCGTGAATTCCTGTCAAACAAACCGGAATAACAATTCCTTCGCGGAAATTCGGCAGACACAACAGCACGCTCCCGATAATTCCTGTTTGGACAACATCTGCAACAGGGAATTTCCCGCCGAGATTGCATCGCGACGGCGGACAAATCACAGGGTCGCAGACATTAAACAACAAGTGACAATCTTTCGGCGACATAAATTCCCAGCACGCTGTCCCTGGAATCCCGACTTCTGGACTTCCAACCTTGCACTGCTCTCCTGCAACAGTGATATACTGATTCCCATATTGTCGAGCAGCATCTTCAATTGCTCTTTGCGCTCTCAATATCAAATCCCTTGCCTTGCTTTGGTCCAAGCCAGGGAACATCTCTAATGTCTGTCCTGTGTTCAAATTAACCTGCTGACAAAGGTCATCACCATAACCTGTATTAAATTCTATTCTTCCGTTTTCCCCGACATTGCAAAGCCAGAAACTTGTAACTCTGCCCGAAGCATCAAAAGCTCCAATCCCGCCAAAGGTCGGCAAGTTCTGCCTTGTCGCAGCATACCATCCATTTGTATTATCAAACGGCACAACCGCAGGCATTCCGCGATACGGTTCATTTTCAAAATATCTGCATAGTTTATCTGAATCTACAATCTTGTTGCGATATGTCAATCTGTCAACAGCCCGAATGTTTCCAATTCCATAAGCAGTTGTAAAGTCACTAACATTATTTTCTCCAACCGAACCAACAACTCCCATTTTCGAAACATCTTTAACATTGTAAATTCCCCTTTGCGAATCACCAGTCAAGCCAAGAACATAACTTCCTCCAAACCTTGCTGCCTCACCTTCGCCAAGTTTTTCAGTTGCAGGAGCTGCACTAACAACAGCAATGTGCGTAACATTTACAAAACCTGTTTCTCCCCGAATCTTCTGCGTAATTGGAATAATAGTCATTGCTTTTTCTGTTTGCGTTGCTCCGCCGACATAAGACGGACTTGGATAGCCCTGCTTTTCCCATTCCTTTGCCTTTTCAAATTCCCAGTTAACAACCATCTGCCCGTTCACATTTTCTGCAATATTCATTAATCTTGAATCAACATTCTTTTGATGCCCAGATGTCAATCCCTGCTTCTTCAACTCACAATTCAGCATTACCGACCTCAACGCATCTGTAGTAATCAAACCGTTTTCAACATTTCCTTGAACAAGCAGCTCACTAACAGAAACATCCTTAACCTCGCTTCCATCTGCATTCCGCCAATTCTTGCTTCCCATATTAATTGTCCCAACTCCCTGGCAGCTCTTTTTCGCTTCTTCTGCTAAAGCCAGCCGAACTTTTTCAGTATCAACACTTTTCCCAAAAATCCCAGAATCTGTGATATACTCTGGATTGTTTTGTATTTGGTCTATCTTTCCATTGACAGAATTCAAACCAGCAGTTGTCTTTGCCACCTCTGCGTCAATTAGCCCAGCTTCTCCAGTAACACAATGGTCCATTGTTGCGTATCCCTTCTCTCCATTTGCAACCATATCCTTGCACCTGTTTCTCCAGCCGTTGTCTCCGTTCATAACTTCCTGCCGCGCCAGCGCCTCGCCACTCAACCCTGTCATAAAATTCTTAAATGTCAAAACAGCTGCAGTTGCAAAACACGCGCCCTTCATCCCGGAAACAACCTTTCCAAGTTTGTCAGTAATCTTCTCCCACTTTGCAATTGTCTTGTTCAACTCTTCAATCTTATCCCGAACTTTATTCGGAGTTAGTTTTATCGCGCGCTTTTCAATCCCCACGCCAACTGTCAAATTTGTCTCTGTCTTTGTTCCCTCTGCAAACGGCGTCAACTTTATCTTTGCAACGCTTTCCAAATTAACATCATCAAGCACAACACTCAAACCGCAAATCCCATCTTTCACTGGCTCGCCATCTTTCAAAGTATATCGCTTTCTTGTCGTCGACAAAACCTTGCTCCCGTTCTGCCCATTAATCATGCAATAAGCGCTAACCTCAACTCTGTCAGTTTTAACATCATCCAGTTTAATTTCCCCGCGCTTTTCAGTTCCTTCCATGAGACTGTTTGTCTCGCCCTTCTTAATAATCGTCCCCTTTCCCTCAACACTAAATTCAGCACTTGCAGTTTTTGTCGGCTCATCTAAACTAACTAATCTTATCACGCGCGCCTTGTCATCAAACTCAATTGCCTCGCCAGCCAGCGAAGTGTCAAAATCTCTTGCCCGCGTCAACTCTGGAAGATAACTCTGAACATTTTCCCCGTCTGGATAAATCTCTAAATATTTATTAATCAATCTCGTCCTTGTCTGGTCTTTTCCAAAAAGCCGCGCTAAAGTAATTGCCTTGACCAACGCTTCCTTGCCATAAGCGCCTTCGCCTTCGCCAGAATAACTATCTGCAACTTCTTCATAAGAATCAATCGCAGCGTCAAAATATTGCATTCCCTGCGTGGCATTTCCTACAAAATCTTCTGTCTGGCTTTGCTTAAACAAAATCAACTTTTGATAAATCTGACTAAACCAATCCATGTCTTTTTCTTTCACACTTTCACCATAATTTCCAGAAAAATCAAAAATAAGCTTCCATTCACCGTCGGTCTTAAACAAACTATTATTTTTATCCAAAACATAACTTCCTTTTCTGTCTTCTTCACTTACATTAATTTCAACTTTATACTCTCCTTTGTCTTCCTTAACTACGAATTCCTTATTGTCCACAACAATTCCATCGCCAGAACCTGTTAAGTTAGTCGACTTCAACACAAGTTCAAATTCCTTCCCTTTACAAGAACCGCTAACTTTTCCTGTTTCTCCGTCTTCGTTAATATTAATTTTGCTAATAGAACATCTGTTATCCAAAAAGCTCGAACCTTCATAGACATCAAAACTATCTACATCATTTCCAGAAGAAACCTCAATCCGCGCTTTTTTTTCAGCTGCAACATAGCTGTCGTAGGAAATCTGCAAGCCAGCGCGGCAATACATTCCAGGAACGTAAATTTTTCTTGATGTTTCTCCCTTGTTAACTCTCGTCGTAATAACTTTTCTATCTCCTTGGTAAACAGAAACATCTGCAAAATTCTCATCTGAATTTTCTAATCTCAAGAAATATCTTCCATTCCAAAAGCTCTGCTTCAACTTTTCTTTCGCCCAATTGGCGTCGCTAACTGGCTCTAAAATAAATTCAGACCTTCCGATTCCGTAGGCATTTCCAGAAACATAATCAACCTCTGCAGTTAAAGTAACGTTGACAAAATCAGGCAGTTTTGATTCATCGGGCTGTCTTTTCAAAACCAGAACAACATAACCAACATTGTTCACCAACGGACTTCCGAGCAAAATGTCGTGCGTTCGCAAAGCTGCCCGCGCAGGATGAAACCCGCTTCCCGCAACTTCAGGAGGATATTGGCCAGTAAATCTCATATTATTAATTTGAGAAATGTCAATAAGCGGATTAATGTTCACAGCGTCGACCTGACAGAAAACAGGAACATCTTGCTCTGCTAACAAATCACTACGGACAACAGGCGGCTGACATCCTGCCGGCGGAACCTGCAGCATCAAATCCTGCCGCGACTCGCACGTTTCCTCGTTTCCCAAAACCGGCCAGTAAGTATTCCTCTGCTCTTGAGAGTAATGCGTTTCAAAACTCGGCCTTGGTCCTTGCCTGACAGAAGTCGTGCTGCTGCTTCCAAAACTCAGCGCCAAAACAAAACTGCTTGAAAAAACCGTGCTAACTAAAAAAACCGCTGCAAAGACCGCGAAGATTTTTTTAAATTTCATCAAACTCCACCCAAAGTTTTTTTGTTTCAAACAATTCAAAGTTCTTAGACAAATCTTCCAAAGAATTTGGCTTTGCGAATTTATCAACGCCCAAAACTGCATGGCCTTTTTCCAATTCTGTCTCGAGAAGATAAGTGTTCAAACTCCCACCGCCAATCAAAGCGTATTCTATTTTTGTTTCAGGAACATTAATGTCAAAACACTCTTCTTTTGTTGCACCAAAAAGTCCAGATAATATACCTCCCCGAGGAACATCAACACATTCTGTCTTTGAACTTGCTGGTATAACAATCCCAGAATCGCCGTAAACATAAACCTTGATTTCATAACTTCCTTCGCTCAGCTTCACTGTTTCTATTTCTGGCAAAGCAACTGTTTTAACAACTCCATCATCTCTTGCAAAAGAAACAATTGCTGTTCCATCCAAGTCGCTTCCTCCAACCTTAAGCTCAACCTCGACTTCATGCTCTCTCTCAAGAATAACATCTGCAAATCTTTCCCTGTTCGTCGAGAAAAGCTGCTTTTTGTCAGCGTAGCCATCAGCCCTCAAATGCAAGTAGCCATTCACGCACGCAGGCGCCAGCGTCGAAAGCGCTCCGTTTTTGCTTTCTCCAAGTCGGCACCTTTGCTTGAAACATTCATAACTTACATTAGCGTCAACCTCGTTCAAGTTCGCGTCGTAAATATTCACGACAATTTCTTCTGTCTTCACCTCGCACAAATCAAAGTCCGGTTCTTCAAATGGCATTTCAGAAACCAAAGCATTGCGCGGCATGTTTTTGTCAATGACAACGACAACTGGGAACTGGAACAATTCCTCAGTGTCAAAAATTTGTATCAACGCTGGAAAACTCACGTCGTAAACAAAATGATAAGGAACATAACAAAAGCCCATCGCCCCCATTCCTTCCTGCGTTCCCATTGCTTCTGCAATCATTATTTCGTCGTCAACTCCTTCTCCAAAAATCTCAACTTTCGTCGGCCAATCTTTCGCATACATCACATTCACTGCCTCGTCAACTCCCTTATCCCAGACAAAATATTCCCTGTCATCGCCGCTTAACTCGTAATAACTTCCTTTAAATTTAATTGTCCTAAAGTTTTCCTCTAAACCTTCTTTCAACTCAGAAATCACGTCAGAAGTCAGCCAAATCTCTGGCCCGCACTGAATTTCAACACCGTCGACAGGCGCATAGTGATACAAAACGTCAGCTGCATACTTTTCCAAAAGCGCCTCGTTCATTTCCTCGTTGTAAATCTCCCGAGCTAAATCGTAAAACTTCCCAAGTTTGCTCGTAACTTCTGCGTTGTGTTCTGTCTTTCTTCCTACATCTCCTTCCTTGGAAACAGTCATGTCTGAGTTAACATCTACAATAACCTTTCTGTCAAAAACTTCAACGTCTACTTCTGCCTCGCCAAGCTCAACCGAAAATCCCTGTCGATAAAAATATTCAAAATCGCAATGCTTCAAACCTTCTGCAACATAGTCGGCAATCTCGCGCTCCATTTCCTGCTTGCTTGGAACCTCTTCTTTAATCAAACCATTTCCAGAAACATAATACCAATATTTAATTGGACTTCCAAGAAAATTCAAATGGTTAGAAAAAGGCGCATGCTCGCTTCCAGGAATGTAATCGCCGATAGCAACTCGTCCGCCCTGCATTCCAGCAAGCTTGACAGCTGTCGCAGTTTCCTGTTCCACGCATGATTGGTAATAATCAAAAACAGGAACCATTTCAAAAGGAATTTCTTCTCCACCCAGACCTTGCTTAACTCCAAAGTAAACCACAATTCCAACTACGAGAACAATCGCAATGATTATGTAAATCGAAACCTGCGCTCTTTTAGAGAAGTTCATTTCTTCACCTCCTTAGTTAGCTTTCTAATCAATTCAATAATTTCAGAATTAATGTCTTTCTTTATCATTTCCTTAAATTTCTGCCAAAGTTTCTCGTCCTCTATCAAAAGAAGATACTTTTTCATCTCTCCTAAAAAACAAAGCAATATTTAAAGTTTTCTTATTAAGTTATTAAGTTACTTAGTAAGTTAGTAAGTGAAAAAATAATGGTCCTGCCCGGGCTCGAACCGGGGATCTCTCCCACGTCAAGGGAACGTCATAACCACTAGACCACAGGACCCAAAAAAACAATCAAGCCAAACTATTTAAGATTTATCCTAAAAAAGAATTTGTTGAAAAAATCTAGACTATCTGGGCGAGCCGAGACAGTTTAGCAGAAAATAATAAATAAGAACTGTCTCGGGGAGTAGGAGGGTGGGAAGCAAACAGCAAGAAAAAAGATTTTCAACAAAGCTTCTAAAACACAAAAAACCAAATCGCTAAAACAATCGCCAAAATAGCCAAACTCCAGAACAACCATTTCAAAATCTTGAAACCAATAATAACAAAAACAACTATCGCAAGAATCAACAAAATCCATCCAGACGAAAAGCCCTTCCCAGAATCTCCTCCGCAATCTTCCTCGCAATTGCAAACACTTTCAAATTCAGAATCGCAAACACCGTCGCCGCAAGCAAGACAAATCCCAACATAACCTCCGCCGCCATATTTCTCAAACAAGTTTACGCAATCTTCATCATACTGCCCTTTTTGAGTTCTATGAATCAATCCTTCACAACACTGAACTGCCATGCTATCTTCTAGTCCTGTGAACTTCGGAACTTCTCCGTGTTTTTTACATGACACATTTTCACAATCATCAAGACAGTTGCATTTATTTTCCCAGTCCTCGCAGACTCCATTTCCGCAATCAGAACATTTCAAATAACCCCCGATAAGCCCAACACATTCTCCTGTCTCGTCAATCCTAAAATTGTCCAAACCAACAAGCCCCCCACAGCATTCTGTTGCAGGCCCTAAACTCTCGCCAGCTTCAACACAAGACAATTCAATAACATATTCCGAACCGCAGCTTCCGTTAAAAAACGACCACAACTCGCAGCTCGCGTTTTCAGAAAAAATACAATGCGTTTCATTAGAAGTATAATTCATTTCCTCGCAATAAACCGTAGAGGGATTTGGCAGCGCGCTAACAATTCCGAATAACACCAATCCAACAAATACCAGCAACATCTTTTTCATTTTCATCCAAGCAGAACCAGCCTTATAAAATTAAGTAAAACACAATCACGGCACAAGCAAAGTGCCATCACGAATAAATCTTATCATGATGATCGAAGTCATCAAAATTAATTAAATTCCTTGACTTAAAAAACTGAAAAACTAAAACAAAATGGCCAATATGTGCCCTCTTAGAATCTTTCATGTTAAATCTTAAATTCTTGTAATGCTCAACATCCGAAGAATTAACAACTTCATTAATTTTTCTAAGAACCTGCTCATAAAGCGATTTATCTTTTTTAGATAATTTCTTTAATTTCCTTTCTAATCCTTCACTTACTTGCCATTCATACATTTTCCTCTTTTCCAAGTAACTAACTAGTTGCTTTTCTTAATTCTTCAATAGAACTAAACTTCTTATATTTTCCCTTTCTTATCTTGTCCAATTTTTTCAAATAACCAGATCTTAACTGCGGTTCAAGAAAAGTATCCTCATAAGCTTGTGCAATTACGGCAACAGCCTCGCTCTTGGTTTTCAAACCGTGTTGAGCTTTCACTATATTAATCACCCTATTCTCTCTTTCTCCAATGTCAAATATATTCTGTACCATTTTATTATTCCTTATAATTTAAGATAATCTTAGATTATTTAAACTTTTCTTTAGCCAAAAAGGTAGTAGATTATAGTCGGAACCAACAACGCACCCATCAACTGAATCCGCCTAACCCTCGACAAAATACAGAATACTCCGAGAGCTGTCGCTGTTATCAAAACAATCAAACCAATCCAATTACTTAAAACTAAATTTACAACAACCAACAATCCAATTATTCCAAATGAAATCTTTGAATAACTAATTCTGTTAATATTCAACGCAAACACCTTTGCCAAACTTGTCCCAACAAAAAACGCAATCACGCCGCTAACAACAACTGCTCCCAAAATCACAACCAAACTCCCAAAACTAATCTCCCCCAAAATCTCACTCACCGCAACAGCAGCCCCGCTCCGAGTTCTGCCAATCGCATAAATCGTAACAAAACTTAACGCCATCACAATCGTGTTAAT
>Ga0180007_10001854_pt1 | contig 26655 bp, 24 predicted proteins | sample MM_PC_MetaG_FD_121122 | JGI IMG/M metagenome (GOLD analysis project Ga0180007, IMG submission 121122) | Groundwater microbial communities from the Aspo Hard Rock Laboratory (HRL) deep subsurface site, Sweden - MM_PC_MetaG | ecosystem: Environmental > Aquatic > Deep subsurface > Groundwater... | reverse complement strand
GGACCATTTGGCGAGGTAACGGCTGGTGGCGATAAAAATTACCCGATAGATTACTCCCACCTTAATATCCAGGGTTATGCCCTTGGTGCTAAAGGATTACCAAAAGGGGTAGAGGGAAATCCGGATACAGCTACCTTCCCATCGGTCAATACAGAGACTGACTATGGTTGGGATATCAAATCCAAGATGCGGGTGCCTATTTTTACCGGTGCACTTGGCTCAACAGAGATTGCCCGAAAGAATTGGGAGCATTTTGCCGTAGGTGCGGCTATATCGGGTGTTACCTTAGTTTGTGGAGAGAATGTTTGCGGAATTGACCCGGCATTGGAGCTTGATTCAAACAAGAAGGTAAAAAATGCCCCGGATATGGACCGCAGGATTGAGACCTACAAGCGTTATCACCAGGGCTATGGTGAGATATTAGTCCAGATGAATGTGGAAGATACACGACTTGGTGTAGCTGAATATGTCCATGCAAAACACGGTTTGGAAACTATTGAGTTAAAATGGGGACAGGGTGCAAAGTGTATTGGTAGAGAAATCAAGGTAAAAAGTTTAGAGCGGGCACAGGAATTACAAAATCGTGGATATATTGTTACTCCAGACCCATCAAGCCCTGTGATTCAACAAGCATTTAAGGATGGAGCTATTAAGGAGTTTGAGCGACACAGCCGACTTGGATTTGTAGATGAAGAGGGATTCTATGCTGAGGTTGAGCGATTACGCAAGATAGGTTTTAAACGAGTTACACTTAAAACCGGTGCTTACGGTCTGCGAGAATTGGCTATGGCGATAAAATGGAGTTCTAAAGCTAAGATTGATTTACTTACCATAGATGGTGCAGGTGGTGGAACAGGTATGAGCCCCTGGAGAATGATGGAAGAATGGGGAATGCCAAGTTTATATCTACACGCCGCATCTTATGAGTTCTGTAAGAAATTAACAGATAACGGCGAACGAGTACCGGATATTGCCTTTGCCGGTGGTTTTTCAAGTGAAGATGGCGTTTTTAAGGCATTGGCTCTGGGTGCCCCATTTGTCAAGGCAGTGTGTATGGGACGGGCACTTATGATTCCAGGTATGGTGGGTAAAAATATCGCTAAATGGATTGAGGAAGATGATTTACCCAAAACGGTTCATGAGTTCGGCACTACACCTGAAGAGATATTTGTTTGCTATGAAGAGGTACTGAATATTTTAGGCAAAGACGAGATGAAGAAGATTCCACTTGGTGCTCTTGGTATCTATAGTTATGGCCAAAAGATTAAGGTTGGACTTCAACAACTCATGGCTGGTGCACGATGCTTCAATCTGGCATCAATCACCCGAAATGAGATTATGTCATTAACCGAGGAATGCGCCAAAGTAACCGGCATTCCATATCTGATGGATGCATATCGTCAGGAGGCAGAAGCGATTTTAAAAGGGTAATCGCTACTCCACAACTTTAAAAATAAAAAGGCAGGCAATAAATAATAAAGCCTGCCTTTTTTTGTCTTGAGGAAAACAGCAATTCTTATTATAGCACTTATTAATGAAAACCGGACATAGGAATCATTATAAATTCTTCTTTTTTCTTGACAATAGCTAAATCTTAACTTATAGTAAGTTTTTAATAAAAATTAGACTGTAAAAAATAATACTGATAACTAACCCATTAAGATTTGGTTACTGACACCTGAATGCTGACGAATTATTATGTTTGAAAATTTATCCTCCAAATTACAGACAGTCTTTAAAAAATTACGAGGAAAGGGAAAGCTTTCAGAAAAGGATGTTTCTCTAGCCTTAAAAGAAATAAAATTAGCTCTTTTAGAAGCTGATGTTAATTATAAAGTAGTAAAAGAATTTATCTCTTCTATCTCTGCCAAAGCTTTAGGCAAGGAAATATTAGAAAGTTTAACTCCAGCTGCTCAAGTAACTAAGGTTGTCCATGAAGAATTAATCAATATCTTAGGAGGAAGCTTTAAGGCTTTAGAAATTACTAATAAGCCTTTTTTTATTAAATTAGTTGGTTTGCATGGCTGTGGAAAGACTACTACGGCTGGAAAATTAGCCTTATTTTTAAAACAAAAGGGGCATAAAGTTTTATTAGTAGGCACAGATATTTACCGACCTGCAGCCGTGGAACAACTTCAAGCACTGGGAAGAAAGATTAAAGTAGAAGTTCACTGCCCAAAAGAAGGAGAAAGTCCAGTTGATACCTTAATTTCTGCTAAAAAAATAGCTACTTTAAACTCTTTTGAGGTGGTGATTATAGATACAGCCGGACGATTTCATATTGACCAAGAGATGATGCAAGAACTTAAGCTGATGAAAGAAGAAAGTAAACCTGATGAAATCTTATTAGTGGTAGATGCTATGACCGGTCAAGAAGCAGTAAATATCTCCAACCATTTTAATCAAGAATTAAACTTGACGGGGGTAATTTTAACTAAACTAGATGGAGATGCCCGAGGAGGAGCTGCTTTGTCCATTAATATGACTATTAAGAAACCAATAAAATTAGTAGGCATTGGAGAAAAATTAGAAGATTTGGAAGTCTTCTATCCTGAAAGAATGGCTTCGAGAATCTTAGGAATGGGTGATGTCTTATCTTTAATTGAAAAAGCTGAAAAAATAATAGATAAAAAAAAGGCTTTAGAATTAGAAAATAAGATTCGAAAACAAAGTTTAGACCTTAATGATTTTTTACTTCAAATTCAACAAATTAAAAAGATGGGCTCCATGGAACAAATTATAAGTATGATTCCAGGTTTAAGCCATCAAATAAAAAACACTTCTGGATTAAATTTTGGAGAAAAAAATTTAAATAAGACTGAAGCTATTATTTTATCTATGACGAGAGAAGAAAGAGAAAAACCTCACATTATTAATGGTAGTCGAAGAAGACGTATTGCTATAGGAAGTGGATCTACTCCTAACGAAATAAATAATCTTCTTCGCCAATTTGAACAAATGAAATTACTTACTAAGGGTTTTCACAAAAAATCAAATCAAAAACAGATGTTCTCTTTTTTAAGACAGGAGGTGAAGATTTATTGGCAGTTAAAATAAGACTTGGAAGAATGGGTTGTAAAAAAAGACCGATCTACCGGATTGTGGTAGCAGATTCTAGATTTTCTCGAGATGGACGTTTCATTGAAAGAATTGGTTACTATAACCAATTAGATAATAAAACAACTTTAAAAGTAGATGAAGAAAAGGCTATAAGTTGGCTAAAAAAAGGAGCTATTCCTACCAATACAGTTAAATCTTTATTTACAAATTTAGGTTTGTTTAAAAAACTACCAGAAGTAAAGATATAGTTTTATGGAGGTTGTTAATGAAAGAGCTTTTAGAGTATATTATTAAATCTTTAGTAGATAATCCCTCAGAGATAACGATTAATCAAATTGAGAGTGAAAAAACAACCATTTTTGAACTCAAAGTAGCTAAAGATGATGTAGGAAAAGTAATAGGAAAACAAGGAAGAATTATTAAATCCATTCGGATTTTATTAAATGCTGCGGCCATTAAATATAACAAACGAACAGTGCTTGAAGTTTTGAATTAAGGAAAACTGGGCATGGATGAGGAGTATATAGCAGTTGGGGAAATTGTTGGAACTTTTGGAAATAAAGGAGCTGTAAAAGTAAGATCCTTAACCGACAATCCTCACCGTTTTGAAGAACTGAAAGAGGCTTTTCTAATTAGCCAGGATAAAGAGATAAGTAAAGTAAAAGTTACGGCGATTAATTATCGAAAAAACCAGATAACTTTAAACATTAAAGGATATGATAATATCTCCGAGGCAAAAAATTTATTAAATCAGACTGTAGCTATCTTAAAAAAAGATTGTCCTGAGCTACCTGAAGGTAGTTTTTATGAATTTGAGATTATAGGTTTAAATGCTTATGATACTCAAGATAATTATTTAGGAAAGGTAGTCGATATTTATAAAACGGGTAGTAATGATGTTTATGCTCTTGACAATGATCTCCTCTTGCCTGCTATTAAAGAAGTAATTAAGAAGATTGATTTAGAAAATAAGAAAATGACTGTCTTTTTAATGGAAGGACTAGTTTAGATGTTAAGAATAGACATCTTGACGATCTTTCCTGAATTTTTCTCTTCTCCTTTAAAGGTAAGTCTTGTTAAAAAAGCGATTGATCATCAGCTGTTTTCTGTAAATTTACACAATCTACGTTCTTTTGCTTTAGATAAGCAGGCCACGGTGGATGATGTTCCATTTGGTGGAGGTCCAGGGATGGTCTTAAAACCTGAACCTATCTTTAAAGCATTAGAATCACTTCCTAGGGGAATGGTAATTTTACTTTCTCCTCAAGGAAGATTGCTAAACCAAGATTTAGCTATCGAACTATCCAAGAAAGAACATCTAATCTTTATCTGTGGACGATATGAAGGAATAGATGAAAGAGTAAGTGAAAATGTAGTTGATCTTGAGCTTTCCATTGGTGATTATATCTTAAATGGAGGAGAGGTTGCTGCTTTAGTCTTAGTAGAAACAGTAGGAAGGCTTATTCCTGGTGTTTTAGGAAATATAGATTCTTTAAAGGAAGAGTCTTTTGCTAAAGAAATCATAAGTTATCCCCAATATACTAGACCAGCTAATTATCAAGGCTTAGAAGTGCCCTCGGTCTTACGAAGCGGTAATCATAAAGAAATAAGACTATGGCGGGAAAAAAAAGCTCTAGAAAAGACTGACAAGAATAGAAAAGATTTAATAGATAAATTTAACAAGAAAGGCAATATATGAATATCATAGAAGAAGTTACTGAGGCTCAATTAAAAAAAGACATTCCTATCTTTAGCTCAGGTGATACGATCAAGGTAATTACCAAAGCTCTTGAAGATAAAAAAGGAAGAAAACAATCTTTTGAGGGTGTAGTCATCAAGCGGCACGGTTCAGGTATCAGCAAAACATTTACTTTAAGAAAGATTTCATATGGAGTAGGCGTTGAAAAGACTTTTCCTTTGCATTCTCCAACTATTGAGGAGATTAAAGTAACTCATGAAGAAAAAAGCAAAAGAGCAAAATTATACTATTTGCGTAAAAAGAAAGGCAAGCGGTGACTAAAGCTAAAAGAAAAATAACCAAGAAACAAGAAAGATGAATCCTAAGAAAGATCTTTATCTTCACGAAAACTCCTTAATCTCCACGGGAGTTAATTATATTTGTGGTGTAGATGAAGTAGGAAGAGGATCTTTAGCTGGTCCAGTAGTAGCCGCAGCAGTAGTGATGCCTAAAAATTTAATCATCGATGGAGTTGATGATTCTAAGAAGTTAACCTCAGCAAAAAGAGAATATTTCTACAAAATTATATCTAAATCAGCTTTAAACATGGGCATTGGCATCATAGAAGAAAAAGTTATCGATTATCTTAATATTTTAAAAGCTACTTACTTAGCTATGCAAAAAGCTTTATCTAACTTGACTTTTCAGCCAGATTATATCTTAGTAGATGCTCTAAAAATTCCTGAAATTAATATTCCCCAAAAGCCAATCATTCACGGAGATCAACTTAGCCATACTATTGCTTGTGCCTCTATTATAGCTAAAGTAACCCGAGATAAAATTATGGACAATTATCATCAAGAATTTTCCAAGTATGGTTTTAATAAGCATAAAGGCTATGGAACAAAGACTCATCTCCAAGCAATTAAAGATTTTGGAATATGTAGAATTCATCGACAAACTTTTGCTCCTATCTCTAATCTTTTACCTCTTAACTAATGATGACCATTTCTTCTATAAAAAACCAACCATTTATAAAAGACCAACCATCTACCCTTACTATACCTTCCGAAGCTTCTACTTACTTAGAAGGAAAGATTGAAGTTGGAGAAATTCTTAAAGCTCAAGTTCAAGCTATTTATAAAGACAGCAAGGTTTCTTTAGACATCAAAGGAAAAAATTTCACCGCTTTTACTAACTTAAGTTTTAATAAAGGAGAGATAATTGATCTTCAAGTCAAAGAACTTACTCCTCAAATTATTTTCCAATTAATCCCCCAAGGTGAAAATCAAGTTTATGCTAATAAATATACCCACCTTGATCTTAAAAATATCTTAAAATCTTTAGAAGTGCCCGTTAATAAAGAAAATATAAATATCGTAGCTAAGCTTTTAGAATATAACTTACCCCTTAACAAAGAGGTAATTTTAGAAATTAATAAAAATTTACAAGCTTTAAATTTAAATCATCTTTCAGATATTGAAACTTTAGTCTTTCTAAAAGCTAAAGATATTCCTTTCTCCCCCACTTCTTTTCATTGTTTAAAACAATATCTTTTTGAAAAAATATCTCTCTTTGATTATCTAAACAACTTAAAAGAAACCCTCAAAAATCTTCCCTTAGAAAAAGATTTAAAACAACAATTTGATAGATTTTTTGATCAGTTATCTGCTCTTTCTCTGGAAAAAGACAAGTTTTCTATCAATCTTAAAGACTTTTTAAGCAACTTAGGTTTAGTTTTAGACCCAGAAAAAGAGGTGAATTTAAAAAAACTCCTTTTGAAACTTAAAGATTATTTAATTTCCGATCAAAAAGATTTTTCTTATCCAGCCTTACCAAAGCTCTTAGAAACATTGGACCAAACTTTACTTTATCTTACCTCCCTTCAACTTTTAAACCAAGATGGAGGTGATCTTCGTTATCTTTATTGGGAAATTCCTTATCAGATCTCTTCTTATCAAGAGCCAGTAAAGATTAAGATAAAATATCAAAAGAAAAAAAAGGGTGAAAAGATAAATTTAAATGATTTAAGCATCTCTTTTTTATTCAGAACTTCTGGCTTAGGAAATGTTGCTCTAAATATACATTTAAAAGATAAATTAATTCATGGCCAGATCTCTTTAGAAGACTTTGTTAAGAAAAATTTTGCCTTAAATCACATAGAAGAGCTTCAGGCTAATTTAACTTCCATAGGATACCAAGAAGCTAAAATTGACTGTAGAATATTACCTATTCCAGAAAAAGAATTTTATGAAGATCGATCTATTAACTTAGACAACTTAAGTAAGATTGATCTAAAGATTTAGTCGAGAACTATTCCTTGTTTTATGATGAAAAAAGAAGAAGATCTTAAGTATAAAAAAGCAGCTGCTTTGAAATACAAGCGAGAAAAAGACCAAGCTCCGGTAATTGTAGCCAAAGGAAGGGGAATTGTTGCTCAACGGATTGTTGAAATTGCTAAGGAATGCCATATTCCTATTTACGAAGACCATGATTTAACAGAAGCTTTAAGTTTGTTAGACATTAATAAAGAAATACCAGAAGAATTGTATCAAGTGGTAGCTGAAGTCTTGGTGTTTGTTTATTCCTTAAACCAAAAGTGGAAAAAAGGAATTTATGTCAAGTAAAGATTTAGGGAAAAAAGGAGAAGAAATAGCGGTAAAATATTTAAAGAAACAAGGATATAAAATCATAGAATTAAACTATCAAACCAAATTAGGCGAAATAGACATTATTGCCTTAGATAAAAATATTTTAGTCTTCATTGAAGTTAAAAGTAGAATATCTCCAAGATATGGACCACCGATAGAAGCAGTTAATCAAAGAAAAAGACTTCAAGTAGAGAAAGTAGCTAAAGTCTACTTAACTCAAAAAAACTTATGGCATTTAAATTGTAGATTTGATATTGTTTCTATTATCCTTACTGCTCAAAAACCTAATATTTTCTTAGCAAAAGATGCATTTTGGGTAGAATCTGAAAAATAGTCAGTGGCCAGATGTCAGTTGCCAGAAAATAGCGGTCAGATAGCTGAAAGCTGATACCTGAATACTGACGAAAAATAAAACAAAGTATGTTGTCTAAAGTTTATAGCAGCTCTATCTTTGGTATTGATGCTTACGTAGTCACGGTAGAGGTAGATCTTTCTCCCGGCCTGCCATCTATCAATATTGTAGGCTTGCCTGATACTTCCATCAAAGAAAGCAGAGATCGGGTAAGAGTTGCTCTTAAAAGTTCCAAGTTTGAGCTTTCTCCTCAAAGAATTACCATAAACCTTGCTCCGGCCGATCTCAAAAAAGAAGGGTCCTTATTTGATTTACCTATTGCCATTGGAATCTTAGCGGCTTTAGAAAAAGTAGAGAAAGAGAGTTTAAATAACTATCTTTTAGTAGGTGAACTTTCTTTGGATGGCAAGCTAAGACCTATTAAAGGCGCTCTTTCTATCGCTATTTCTGCTAAAGAAAATAACTTTAAAGGAATTGTCCTGCCTTTTGAAAATTCCTGCGAAGCTTCTATCATTCCTGATTTAGCAGTAATTCCAGCTAAAGAGTTAGCTGAAGTAGTAAAGTTCTTAAATAAAGAAATAGATATTTCCCCTTGTCAAGCAGATTCGGAAAAGATATTCGTAAACCATACTCATTACGATTTAGATTTTGCTGAAATAAAAGGTCAAAAGCAAGCGAAAAGAGCTATTGAGGTAGCTGCCGCCGGAGGACATAATGTCTTAATGGTAGGCCCTCCTGGGAGTGGCAAAACTATGATGGCCAAGCACATTCCTACCATCCTCCCCGAATTAAGCTTAGAAGAAGCTATTGAAATTACTAAGATTTATAGCGTTACAGGATTAACCTCTTCTTATACTCCTTTAATCTCTACCAGACCATTTAGATCTCCTCATCATACTATCTCTGATGCAGGCTTAGTAGGAGGAGGCCCTTTTCCTCATCCTGGAGAAATTAGCCTTTCTCATCATGGTGTTTTATTCTTAGATGAACTTCCTGAATTTGCTCGACATACTTTAGAATCTCTTAGGCAACCCTTGGAAGATGGAGTAATTACTGTCTCCAGGGCAAATAGCAGCTCTACCTTTCCAGCTCGTTTTATGTTTATCGCCGCTATGAATCCTTGTCCTTGTGGATTTTTAGCTGACCCAATAAAAGAATGCACTTGCCATCCCAGCGCTATTCAAAAATATTTTGGTAAAGTTTCAGGGCCTCTCTTGGATCGTATCGATATTCAAATTGAGGTTTCTAGAATAAAGTCTCAAGATATAGAGGAAAATACCGAATTCATAGAAAGCTCTATTTCTATTAGAGCTCGGGTTAATAAAGCTCGTCAGATCCAAAAAGAACGTTTTAAAAGAAGAAAAAATGTCTTTTTCAATAGTCAGATTTCTCAAAAAGATATGAGTAAATTTTGTGCTATTGATCAAGACAGCAAGACTATTCTAAATAAGGCCATGGAGAAATTAGGGTTAAGTGCTCGAGCTTATTATAAGATCTTAAAGGTTTCTCGAACGATTGCTGATTTAGAAGAAAGTCAAGAGATAAAAAGCTACCATATCTTAGAAGCCATCCAATATCGTAATTTAGACCGCCAACGTTGGTTATAATAAATAAACGTTCACGTGCCAAGATAAGCTCTTTGAATCTTAATTGACTGAAGAAGTCAATCATCGTAGATAGGCCTAATGAAAATTGGGCTGCGAACTATAAGCATTAAACTAAAAACCTTCCCTGATTGTTTTAATCTATGATCTAAGGCCTATCTCTTCTTTAACTACTTTTTGCAAATTTTGGTATTTAATTTATATGCCTAACTTAATAAAAAAGAAGAGTTTAAAGCAATTAAAAGAAGAAAGATCCTTTTTTGGTAAAAAATATACCCGCCAAGAATTAAAAGTAGCTTTAGTCTTTCCCAATATTTATTACTTGGGAATGAGTAACTTAGGCTATCTAACTATCTTTAACTTATTAAATCAAAGAGAAGATACCTATTGCGAAAGAGTCTTTCTGCCTGAAGGAACGGATCATTTTGAGCATACCCGGACTAACCCTCCCTTACTTAGTTTAGAATCACAAACATCCCTTAAAAACTTTGATCTGATTGCTTTCTCCATCCCCTTTGAAGGAGACTACCTTAATCTCCTTAAGATTCTTACCTTAGCTAACTTACCTCTTTTAAGCAAAGAAAGAAGCTTTCCTTTAGTGATAGCGGGAGGAATTACCTGCTTTTCAAATCCAGAACCACTTTCAGATTTTATAGATTTATTTATTTTAGGAGAAGGAGAAGAAATACTTCCAGAGTTTATTGATACTTATAAAGAAATAAAAGATAAACCTAAAGAAACTATCTTAAAATCTTTAAGCCAGAAACAAGGAATTTATGTTCCTTCTTTATTTAATATCTTTTATGATCAAAGAGGTAAAATCTTAAAAGTTGAAGGAAAAAAGGATAACTTAAAAAGAATATTTGCCAAGAACATAAATAGTCCTTATAATCAATCCTTAATCATTACTCCCAATACTGCCTTTAAAAACCAGTATTTAATAGAAATTACTCGAGGATGCAAACAAGGATGCCGTTTTTGTCTAACCGGAGCTATTTACCGACCTTTTCGTTTTAAAGAGAAAAAATTAATTATTTTCCAGGCTAAATTAGCTCTTCAACATACAGATAAAATTGGTTTAATAGGCCCTAATATTTGCGAACATCCAGAAATAGAAGATCTTTGCCAGGAATTATCTGCTTTAGGCTTTAAAATTAGCACTTCTTCCTTAGAGAGCATCTCTTTATCGAGCCAATTAACCTCCTTTCTTTCCCAAGAGACCATCACTATTGCTCCAGAATGTGGGTCTGATCAATTAAGATTCTCTATGAATAAAGAGATTACCAACCAAGATATCTTAGCTAAGCTCAAAGAATTAAAGAGTATTGCTAAATTAAAGCTTTATTTTATAATAGGACTACCTCAAGAAAGCCTGGACGAGGTAAGAGAAATAATAAACTTTGTCGAAAAAATTAAAGAATTAAATCTTTTTAGAAAGTTGGTTTTAAGTATTAATCCTTTTATTCCCAAACCTAACACGGCTTTACAGTGGTTAGATCTGGAAGATGAAGATACCTTAAGATTAAAGATAAATCTTCTCAAAACCCATTTTAGAGGAAAGGTTAAACTTTCTTTAGAAAGCATCAGATTATCTATCCTTCAAGGGATACTAGCCAGAGGAGATAGGAAGCTAGGCAGATTATTAACTACCTTGTTAAAGAAAGAACAAAATATTAAAGAAGCTTTTCAACAATCAAATTTGTCTTACTCCTTTTATCGTTTTAGAAATTTTGAGGATTATGAAATCTTGCCTTGGGACCACTTAAACTGTGGTTCTAATAAAGAGTTTCTTTTAAAAGAAAAAGAAAGATATTTTAAAAAAATAACTTCTTAGGTGGTGCTTTGGTCACGGCAAAAGTGAAATTTGTTCAAATTGAAGATCTAACCCTAGAAACTTATCTTCACTTCGACCAACTTGGTCTTAGTAGAGCCTATACCACGACTAAAAAAAATGGAGTAAGTCAAGGCGCTTATCAAGGTTTAAATCTATCTCTCGAGGTGGGTGATAAAAAAGAAGATGTCTTAAAGAATAGAAGTATCTTAGCTCAGAGATTAAAGACTAATTTAGAAAAGATTGTTACTTGCAAGCAAGTTCACAAAACCAAAGTAGCTACCGTTAAAAGTAATTCTACCTTTAAATGCTTTGAGAATTATCAAGCAGATGCTTTGATAACTAACTTAACAAATGTTCCTATTGCTATTCTCACGGCTGACTGCCTGCCTATTTTTATCTTAGATCCTATCAATAAAGCCGTAGGATTAGCTCATGCTGGATGGAGAGGTACCTTAGAAAATATATCTGAGAAAATATTAGAAACTATGAAAAAAGAATACCATACCGAGGCTGCTTCTTGCTTGATAAGCATAGGACCTTCTATTAAAACTTGCTGTTATCAAGTAAGTTTAGAATTAGCAGAAAAATTCTTAAGTAATTTTCATTATCTTAAATCAAGATTTATTACTCTTAAGGACCAAACTTATTATTTAAATTTAACCTTAATTAACAAAGAATTACTTATTAGTTTAGGAGTTAAAAAAGACAACATCCTTATTAGTAAAAATTGTACTTGCTGCCAAAGGGAATACTTTTTTTCTTACCGCCGAGACAAAAAAGATACTGGAAGAATGATGTCTCTGATGTTCTTACTTTAAAGGTAGTGTAGTTAAATTAATTTACCTATGTCAAGCTTTCATCAATAACGTGAATATCAAGACTCAACTAAGCCGTAACAATAACCATCTCGTCGCTATCTTGGAAAAAAATAAGCCTTACTTAGAAGTAAAAAACACTTATTAAACTTAGTAAATTACCCCTATCTATAAAATCTTCTTATTTTACTTCTAGAAATAACTTGAACTTATTAAGTAAATTTGAAACCTATGGTCTTAATTTAATAAAGAAACTTCTAATCAGCTATTTTTCTAAAAACAGCCGGAATTTCTTCGATCTCTCTACTATCTTTACTTAAAAATTTTTCTGGTCCAATTAAAATCTCTCGTCGTAGATTATCTTTCTTAATTCTAATACCTGGTTTCTCATAACGATAATCTTCAAGATTTATGGTTGTCTTGGAACTTGGCTTCTCTTTTTCTTTTACTTCTCCAAAACCGGTAGCAATAATAGTAATATGCATTTCATCATGGAGAGACTCATCAATAGCTTGACCATAAATAATATTAGCTTTTTTATCAGCCATTTCTGAAATAATACTAGCCGCTTCATTAACCTCATGAATAGTAAGATCTTCGCCGCCAGTAATATTAATTAAAATAGCCCTAGCTCCTTCTATAGAAACGTCCTCTAAAAGAGGAGAATTAATGGCTGCTTGGGCAGCCGTAACCGCTCTATTCTCTCCTACTCCAATGCCAATACCCATAAGAGCTTTACCCATTCCGGACATAACTGTTTTTATATCTGCAAAGTCTAAATTTATGATTCCTGGATGAATAACTAAATCTGAAACACCTTGAATCCCTTGCCTTAGTACATCATCGGCTATTCTAAAAGCTTCTATCACCGTAGTCTTTTTCTCTGAAGCTGATAAAAGTTTTTGATTGGGAATAACGATTAGAGAATCTACTCTTTCAATTAATTCCTTTATACCTCTCTCTGCATTTTCTTGCCTTTTAAAGCCTTCAAAAACAAAAGGTTTAGTTACCACGGCAATAGTTAAAGCACCTAATTCCTTAGCCACTTCAGCCACAATAGAAGAAGCACCTGTCCCTGTGCCGCCTCCCATACCAGTAGCCACAAAAACCATATCTGCCCCTTCTAAGCTAGACCTAATGAGCTCTCTATCTTCTTCAGCCGCTTGTCTGCCAACTTCTGGATTTGCTCCTGCTCCCAATCCACGAGTTAATTTAACTCCAATTTGCAATTTATTGGGAACTTCGCACATTTGAAGAGCTTGGGCATCCGTATTCATTACCCAAAACTCCACTTCCTCAACTTTTCTACCCATCATTCTACTAACAACATTGCTTCCTCCACCGCCAATTCCAATTACCTTTATCTTAGTAGATCCATAGGCTTCGCTTTCAAAATCTATCATTTTTCCCCCTCTCTTAAACATTTTTCTTAACTTTAAGTTATATTTTATACCTAATAAAAATTGGGTATATCTTAATATTACCTTTTTTTAAGAATTAAAAGAATTCACTAAACCAATTTCGGGCTTTAGCGCTTAAACTTTTAAATACATTTTCTCCTACTGCTTTAAAACCTCTTGTAACTAATCTACTCTTCATACCATAGGAGACCAACCCCACCGCGGTAGTATAGACAGGTTTACTGACGATGTCCACTAAGCCACCTATATTTTTAGGTGTTCCAATCCTTACCGGACAATCAAAGATACGTTCTGCTAATTCTGGAATACCTTCTAACATTGCTTCGCCGCCAGTAAGAACAATACCGGTGGTTATCGAATTTTCATATCCTACTGCTTTGATTTCTCGATTAACTAAATTAAATATCTCTTCTAATCGAGCTTCAATAATCTTAGCTAAAATTTCTCTGGGAATAAAATGCTTTTTTCTTCCGCCGACACTCATTACCTCCACTTCTTCTCCAGAACTTACCATAGAAGATAAAGCACATCCATATTCAATCTTTAGTTTTTCTGCTTCAGTGATAGGAGTGCGTAATCCTACCGAGATATCCTTAGTCACATTAAAACCACCAATCGAAAGGATTTCTGTATGCCAAATGCTTCCTTCCACAAATACGGCGACACTAGTAGTTCCCCCGCCTACATCCACCAAAACAACTCCTAATTCTTTTTCATCTTCGCTTAAAATAGCGGCACTAGAAGCCAGGGGAATTAAGATTACATCCTCTATGCTTAGCCCTGCTCTATTAACACTCTTAACCACATTTTGAACAGAAGTTACTGCTCCGGTAACAATATGGGTCTCTACTTCTAATCTTACCCCTGACATGCCAACAGGGTCATTAATACCATCTTGTCCATCTATAATATATTGTTGAGGTAAGATATGGATAACTTCACGATCCAAGGGTATAGCTACTGCTTTAGCCGCATCAAGAACTCTATTGACATCAGTTTGGGCAACTTCTCTACTTCGAGAAATAGCAATCACCCCATGACTGTTAAGTCCCTTGATATGGCTACCTCCAATTCCCACATAACAAGAACTTATATCAACTCCAGCCATAAGTTCTGCCTCGGCCACCGCAGTCTCTATAGCTCTTACTGTAGCATCTATGTTGACCACTACCCCTTTTCGCAATCCAGTAGATGCTGTAGAGCCTACACCTACTATTTCTATTTGGCCATCTTCACCTTCTTCGCCAATGACCGCACAAACTTTACTTGTTCCAATATCAAGTCCTACAATCGGATCCCCTTTTGGCATATCTTCCCCCTTATCTACTTTTTTACCAATTCTTAAATAAATAGCAATTTATTCATTTTGTCAAGGAATTTTTAAACCTTAACCTACATCCTCAATTAACGCCTCTCTTTATTTTAAGTAAGAGATAATGGCTAATAATTTCTTTACTAGATCTATGAATTTTTAAACTTCACCACTATATTCTTAAACCTTAAATCTACGTAATCAACCAAAGCTTCTTTTTGTTTTAGATAAGAGATAATGGCTAATAATTTCTTTACTAGATCTAAGGAAATATCTTGACCAAAATAGATCTTAGTTCCTTGAGATATAGTATAAGCTTCTATTTGAGAAAGACTATTGATATTAAATTCAGAAAATTCATCCAACGAATCAGGGTCAATAGATTTTATCCTACTTATTAACTTAAATGCTTTTTTAACTCCTGGATCTTCTATCTTTCTTTCTAACCTTATTTTAGAAAATTTAACCCCGGTAATAATAGGGTAATCATTATCTTTTCTCTTAGTAAAATTAGATAGAAATACATACCCATCTTTATCTACGCTAATCATTCCATAATCTGTATTAATAAAAGCGATAATTTCTTTTTCGATAACTCTAATGATTAACTTATTAGGCAGCTTTCTCTCAATAATTATCTCTTTAGCTACGGTAAACTGAGTTTGTAGATAACTACTAAGCTCTCTCAAATTAATCTTAAAAATATTAGGACTTTTACTATGTAAGTATTTTTTAAAATATTGATTAACTTTCTTAGAAACCTCTTCTATTAAGACTAACTTATTTATTCCTAAAATAATAGGATCATCAATTGCAAAAAAAGGAGCATTAATAAAATAAAAGTAGACTTTTAATATTAAGGCTAAAAAGACTACTGTGATCATTGAGATCTTAGTAAATCTTTTTAATAAATTAAATTTTAAATTATCTCCCTTATTTATTTTACTTTTTTTTAATAACTTTTGCCCATTGGATCTTTTAGCTAAGCCTTTACTTTGACGCATCTCTTTCTCTTTCAAAGGCATAGCTTAATAAGGTATCTATTAAATCTTCAAAACTCATGTCTATAAAGGCTGCAGCTTTAGGTAACAAGCTAAGCTCCGTTAATCCTGGAATAGTATTGACTTCTAAGATATATAATTGATTGTCCTGGCTGCAGATCATGTCGACTCGAGACATCCCATAACAACCTAAAGATTGATGAACTTGACAAGCTAACTTTTGTGCTTTTGTATATACATCTTCGGCTAAAATAGCAGGAATCTTAAATTCTGTTAATCCTTTAGTATATTTAGCTTCAAAATCATAAAATTTATTCTTAGAAAGAATCTCGATTACCGGTAAAGGAGTTAATTCCTTGCCCCCTATTACTCCTACGGTAAATTCTCTTCCTTTTATATATTCCTCAACCAAGATATCATGATCGTACTTCTTAGCTAACTCATAAGCTGGCAAAAATCCATCTCTCTCTTCAACGATGGAGATTCCAATCGTGGAGCCTTCTCTGGCTGGCTTTACCACCCAAGGAAGACTTAACTTATTTAAATTGACCAGATCATGAGTAGGTTTAGAATTTAACTGGACAAAAGGTGGTGTTAGGATATTATTTTTAATAAAGACTTCTTTGCTCTTGATCTTGTCTATGGCAAAAGCACTTGCTTTTACTCCAGAACCAACATAAGGTATATTTAAGTCTTCTAAGATCCTTTGAATATTTCCATCTTCCCCAAAACGTCCATGAAGAGCAATAAAGGCTACCTCAACTTCTTGGGTAGTCAATTCTTTAGCTATATTTTCATTTACATCAAAAGTTATTGGAGTATAGCCTAATTTCTCAATAGCTTTAATGACTGCCTGGCCGCTCTTTAAAGATATTTCTCTTTCTGAGGAAAAGCCTCCCATTAAGACAGCTACTTTTAAGTCTTTCTTTAAGAAAGCCACCCGTTACCCCCTATTATCTTAATCTCCATTTCTAAGTGGACCCCAAATTGGCTTTGGACTGCTTCTTTAATCTTTTCAATTAAAGATAAAATGTCCCCGGCTTTAGCTTGGCCTATATTTTGAATAAAATTAGCGTGCTGGGTAGAAACTTGGGCATTTCCTATGGTGTAACCTTTTAAACCTACTTTTTCAATCAGCTCCCCAGCAAAACCTTCTCTCGGATTTTTAAATATACTTCCGGCATTAGGAAAACTTAAAAAAGTTCTCTTTTCTTGGTATTTTTTTACTTTTTCTAAAATTAATTCTTGAGAAGCTCTTTCTAAAGAAAACTCAGCTCCTAAAACTATAGATCCATTTAAACTACTACCTCGGTAAAAAAAATCAATATCTTTATTTTCTAAAGTTACTTCTTCTCCTTTTGAAGTTAAAATTCTGACCTTTTTTGTTACCTCTCCCACACTACAGTTTGGAATACCAGCATTCATAATGAGCGACCCTCCCACGCTCCCCGGTATTCCAGTAACAAATTCTAAACCAGAAAGATTATGCTTTAAGCTTATCTTTAAAAGCTTACTTAAAGATACACCAGCCCCAGCTTGGATTTCGTTACCAGCTACCGAGACTCTTTTAAAAGAACCAACTAACTTAATGACTACTCCCTTAACCCCTTCATCCTTAATTAAAAGATTGGTCCCATGGCCAATAATAAAATAAGGAATCTTGTTTTCTTTAAGATAATTAACCAGTCCTTTTAACTGGCTGATCTCATCAACAAGAACAATAATATCAGCCTTTCCACCTACTTTAAAAGAAGTCCATTTCTTCATCGACTCATTTAGTTTAATCTTAGCCTTAGTTAAATCATTGATCTCTTGAGCCAAATTTAAATAGTTCATCCTAAAACAACATCCTTATTCTTTAATTCTTTAACTAAATTACTACTTACTTGATAAATATTACCTGCTCCTAAGGTGATAATTAAATCATTAGGCTGAGCTATTTTCTTTAAATATCTAATAATTTCTTCAAAATTAGAAATATACCTTACCTTGTCTTGACCATTTTTTCTGATCTCTTCTACAATTAAAGAAGCCTCAACTCCTTCTATCGGAGCTTCACCAGCCGCATAAATATCAGTAACAATTACTTCATGAGCTAAGTGAAAAGCCTTTCCAAATTCTTGATATAAAAATTTAGTGCGGCTAAACCGATGAGGTTGAAAAACAACAATAATACGTCGTTTTACACTTTTAGAGGCTGACTCTAAAGTAGCTTTTATCTCCGTAGGGTGATGGGCATAATCATCTATAATTAAGATACCATTTACATTTCCTTTGATTTGAAATCTTCGCTCCACACTTCGATAACTAGAAAGAGCTTTTTTTATAATTTCATAGCTTATATCTAACTCAAGAGCCATACCAATAGCAGCTAAGGAATTATTAACATATTGCCGACCGGGAACATTAATCCTGATCTGACCTAAATTTTGACCATGATAGACTACTTCAAAATAAGAAGAAAACTCCTTGCTGACTAAGTTAATAGCTTTAACTTGAGCATCAGTCTCTAAGCCATAAGTAATATATCTCCGTTTTATTTCGGGAAGAATACTTCTAATATTGGCATCATCTAAACATAAGACTACCCATCCATAAAAAGGAACTTTATTAATAAAAGAAATAAAAGTTTGTTTTATCTCTTTTAGATCTTGATAGTAGTCTAAGTGTTCGTAATCAATATTAGTTACGATAGCATAAATAGGTAAAAGATTAAGAAAACTTCCATCGCTTTCATCTGCTTCTGCTACAAAGTATTCTCCACCTCCAAACTTAGCATTACTAGCTAAATTATTAAATTTTCCACCAATCACAATCGTAGGATCAAGCCCGGCTTTACTTAATATTAAGGAAACCATAGATGTAGTAGAGGTTTTGCCGTGAGCTCCTGAAATAGCTATTCCTTTTTTTAATCTCATCAGTTCACCTAACATTTCGGCTCGAGGAATCACTGGAATCTTTAACTCTTTAGCTTTGATAACCTCAATATTATCCTTGGCAATAGCCGTAGAAACAACAATTACATCAGCTTTTTCTACATTATTCTCACTATGACCTATGTAAATTTTACCTCCTAAAAGTCTTAATCTTTCAATGACTTCAGAATTAACCACATCAGATCCCGAGACTTTTAACCCTAAATTTAATAATACCTCAGCAATACCGCACATTCCAACTCCACCAATACCTACTAAATGAATATTTTGAATATCTGATTTAAACATCTTAACCTTTTTAGCAAACGTTCAGCCGTCAAAGGGCAGCTTTTAATTATTAAGCTGACTGCTGACACCTGATGACTGAGCACTATTTTCTGACTGCTAATAGCTGCTGCCTGAATGCTGACAATATTATCTTATGACATTTATGACATTTATGACATTTTTACTACTTCTTTCATTACCTTAACCACATTTTTATTAGCCCTAGGATTAGACAAAGATTTAGATCTTATCATCATCATCCTTAATCTTTCTGGATGAAAATATAAACTAAGTAAGGTTTTAAATAACTTATCTTTATTTAATTCTTCTTCTAAGATGACCTCAGCCGCTCCATTTTCTTTAAGATAAAAAGCATTTTCTTTTTGGTGTTGATAAGCTGAATAAGGATAAGGAATTAAGATCGCTGGTCTTCCATTTAAGGTAATTTCTGCCAAAGTACTTGCTCCAGCCCGACTTATAACTACATCAGCTACTAGATAAGCAGGACCCATATCAAAGATATAAGGCAACAAAGCCACTTTATCTTTTACTATTTCTACCTCTTTCTTAATCTGCTCAAAATTATTAATCCCAGTTACCAAGATCATTTGGAAAGGATAATTATTAAACTCTGAAGATAACAAGACTTGAACTACTACCTCATTTATTGCCTTTGAACCTTGACTACCCCCAAAGACCAAAATGGTAAACTTACCTTCTTTTAAGTTAAATGACTTTAATTTTTCAAGAACTTGTTCTTTTTCTCTTGAAAATAAAAGGTTACTTCGAATGGGATTTCCTGTCACTACTACTTTCTTTTTCGGTAAACGACTATTACTGGGATAAGCAAGACACACTTTTTTAGCTAAATAAGCCAGAATCTTGTTGGTCATCCCCAGCTTTAAATTTTGTTCATGAATAATTATAGGTATTCCTAAAAAATAAGCCGCCATTAAGGCAGGACCACAAGTATAACTTCCAAACCCTACTACTATTTTAGGCTTATGCCTTAAAAGATACTTAAATGATTCTATGAAACTCTTAAAATTCTGGTAAAAAAACTTTATTAAGTATAAAAGACTAATTTTTTGTTTCCATGATAAAGTATCTATCCCTAAGTAATGATAACCTTCTTTACTAATTATCTCTTGGGCCAACTCTTTTAATGGCCCCAGAAAAGATATTTCAACCTTGGGAAAACTTTTCCTTAATTCATAAGCTACCGCCAGGGCTGGGTAGATATGCCCTCCGGTGCTACCAACAACAAAAAGCACTTGCAAAGCAAGACCTCACTTTACACTGTCAGCTAAGAGCTTTCTTATTCTCTTTAGAAATACTAATTAACAGTCCTACTCCTCCCATCGCAGCAACGAGAGAAGATCCTCCAAAGCTAATAAAAGGTAAAGGAACACCGGTAGTTGGGAAGATTCCTGTTACTACACCCATATTTAATAAGGCTTGAATAGAGATTAAAGCGGTAACTCCAAAAGCTAAGTATTTTCCAAATAAGTCAGAAGTAGAAGCTGCAATTCTTAATCCCAACCAAGTAAAAATTACAAAAAAAACAACCACCGACACGGTCCCTAAAAATCCTATCTCTTCCCCAATAATAGAGAAAATAAAATCAGTGTGAGGAGTAGGTAAATAAAATAATTTTTGCTTGCTCTCGCCTAATCCTTTTCCAAAAAGACCTCCTGTGCCTAAAGCTAAGTATGATTGAATAATATGATAACCTCTATCTAATGGGTCTCCCCATGGATTTAAGAAAGCTAAGATTCTTCTTTTTCTATAATCAACGTGATAAACTAAGTTATAAATAAAAGGAAGCATTAACAAAATAGTTCCTAAGATATGGGTAAACCTTGCTCCTCCTATAAAAAGCATGCTAAAGACTACTAATCCAATAATAACCACCGTCCCTAAGCTTCGTTGGAACAAGATTAAGCCAGATAGAATACTTAAAAATAGCAAGATGGGTAAAACCCCTTTTGAAAAGCTGCTCATTGCTTCTTCCTTGCGACTTAAAAAATTAGCTACAAAAATAATGGCTATTAATTTTACAAATTCAAGAGGGGAAAAAGTAAGAAATCCTAATTTAAACCAACGTCTTGCTCCTCCGGCTTCTCGACTAAGTTCAGGAATTAAAGTAATCACTAAGAATATTAATCCTACTATTACTATAGATTTAACTAATTTCTGCATAGCTTTATAATTAATGCTTCCTATTACCAAACATAAGATTATCCCGATAAAGGCACCCCAGAGTTGTTTTTTTAAAAAATAATAACTATCTCCTACCCATTCCTGTGCTAAAATAGCACTGGCACTATACACCATCACCAAGCCAAAGACTGTCAACAAAATGGTTATCAAGAATAGACTTAAATGAGAGTTAATCTTATAATGATAAGGCATCTTGCTTTATCATTGATTCTAATTTTAAGACCTCTTCTTTGAAGCACTTTCCTCTTTCTTCAAAGTTAGAAAACATATCATAGCTGCTGCATCCCGGAGAAAGTAAGACGATGTCACCTTCTTCCGCTAAGGTATAAGATAAGTTAACAGCTTGAGAAAGATCTTTAACCAAATGAGTCTCGACGCAATCTCCTAATAAATTTTTTATCTTTTCTTTAGCTTCCCCTAATAAGATTATCTTTCTTACCTTCTTGGCTATTAAATCTCGGAGTAAGATGAAATTTCCTTTCTTATCCCTTCCTCCAGCAATTAAGATAATAGGATCGCTAAAACTTTCTAATGCCCTTATCATCGCATCAATATTAGTGGCTTTTGAATCATTAAGATAAGTAACGCCGCTTATCTTTCTTACTTCTTCTAAACGGTGTTCTAAGCCAGAAAAGCTTGAGATAGTTCTCCTTAGGACATTTCGGTTAACATCTAACAAGACAGAAACACCCACTACTGCTAAAACATTTTCTAAATTATGTCTTCCTTTAATCTTAAGATCTTCTATCCCGCAAATAAATTCTTCATCTCCTTTGATATTAGAAATAATCTTATTATCCCAGACATAAATGCCTTCTTTAACTTTAATCTGAGTGCTAAAATAAATAATCTTAGCCGGTGTCTTTAGATCTAAGTTTTTTATTCTAAAATTATCGGCATTTAATAAAATAAAGTCTCCTTTTTGTTGATTTTTAAAGATATTTATCTTAGCTCTGGTATATTCTTCCATATCAAAATATCTATCTAAATGATCCTCGGTAATATTTAATAAAAGGCTAATCTGGGGTCTAAATTTATCGATATTTTCTAATTGAAAACTACTTATCTCGGTAACTAAAATAGCATCTTGATTAAGTCCTTCCACCGCCTTACAAAGAGGGTAACCAATATTTCCTGCCACCACGGTCTTCCTTCCTTCGTTTTTCATAACCTCTCCAATGAAGGTAGTTACCGTAGTTTTACCATTAGTCCCGGTAACCGAAACTAATCTCTGGCCATTCAAAAAACTAAAGGCTAATTCTATTTCGCTGATTATTGGAATATTTAATCTTTTAGCTTCTTTAATGATAGGAATATCTGGATTTATGCCCGGACTGATAACGATTAAATCATTCCCTAGCACTCTCTGACTATGAACCCCTACCTCTATTTCAAAATTCCCACTTAGTCCTTCCAGAGATGACTGCTCATTAATTTCGCTAATAAATACTTTGGCTCCAAGTCGATAAAGAAGATTAGCCGCGGCTATACCGCTCTTACCTAAACCTAAAACTCCTACTTTTTTATCTCTTACTTTCATACTTTATTACTTTCATAATTTTATAATTTATTACTTTCATAATTTATCTCAATTTCAAGGTGCTTAAACTTAAAAGGACAAAGATGATGGCGATAATCCAAAACCGAATGATAATCTTTGACTCTGCCCAACCCTTTTTTTCAAAATGATGATGAAGAGGAGCAATTAAAAATACTCTCTTCTTCCATAGTCTATATGAAACTATTTGAATTAATACCGAGCAAGCTTCCATAACAAACAAGCCTCCTACTATTAAAAGAAGTAACTCATTCTTAATTAAGATAGCTGCTGTCCCCAAAGCTCCTCCTAAGGCTAATGAACCAGTATCACCCATAAAGATATCCGCCGGATGAGCATTAAACCATAAAAACCCTAAACCTGCTCCAATTAAAGCAGCTAAAAAGACAGTTAGTTCTCCTCCTCCCGGTACATAAATAATCTTTAAATACTCGGCTATTTTTATATTTCCTCCTACATAACAAAAACCAGCATAAGCAATCGCGGCAAAGATTACACTACCAATAGCTAACCCATCTAATCCATCAGTTAAATTTACCGCATTAGAAGAACCAACGATTACCAGGACCACAAAAGGTATATAAAGCCACTCTAAGTTTAAAGGAGGCTTATTAAAAAAAGGAATAGCAAGACTTGTTTGAAACTGGCTACCTACTGGATAATAATAAAAGTACAAAGCTACTGCTAAAGCAATGGCAACTTGACCAATTAACTTTTTTCGAATAATTAACCCTTCAGACTTCTTTTTAACTACCTTTAAGTAATCATCATAAAAACCTAATAAGCCTAAAGAAATAGTCACTAAAAGAATAGCGATAATTAATCGACTGTCCAATCTTGCCCAAAGTAAGGTAGAAGCAATTAAGGCTGCTAAGATAATAATTCCACCCATAGTGGGGGTACTGGACTTATGAACATGGTTCTCTAAATATTCTTCTCGAATAACTTGAACAACCCTTCTAGATCTTAGTTTTTTAATAATAATTGGTCCTAAAATTAAAGAAATAACTAAAGCCGTTAAAGCAGCATAAGCACTTCTAAAAGTGATATACTTAAATAAGCGAAAGACAGAAGTAACTTTATCGGGATCGAAAAGCCACTGGTAAAATATATAGTAAAACACTTAAGCCTCTTTAATAATCTCTTCCATCTTCATTAATCTTGAACCTTTTACTAAGACACAATCAGTTGGCTTTAAGATTTCTTGAAGGGACAAAATTAGTCTCTCTTTATCCTTAAAATGAAAAATATTTCTCTCTGGAAAATCATTATCTTTAGCTCCTTCTCCTATCTCTCTTCCTAGCTCTCCCAAGGTAAACAAAAGACTTATTTCCCTTTTTTCTGCAATAAGTTTTCCTACTTCTCTATGAAAGCTCAAAGCTTGCTCTCCTAATTCTAACATATCTCCTAAGACCACGATCTTTCTTTTGGCTTTAGAGATACTTAACAAAGTCTCAATAGCTCTTTTTACTGATTCTGGATTGGCATTGTAAGTATCATCAATAAAGACTTTACCCTCTTTTTTGACTAACTTAAACCTTCCCTCTGGATATTTTGTCTCTAATAGTCCTTCTTTAATTAAGGAAAGATCAATCTTAAATAAATAACCTACGGCCAAAGCCAGAGAAGCATTATAGACATTATGAAGTCCTAATCTTTTAATCTTAATTCCCTTAGCTCTTCCTTCGATATCAAAAGAAATTTCACGATCATTTTCTAGTTTAATATTTATCACTCGGTAATCAGCTTGGTTTTTAATACCTACAGTGATAATTCTCTCTTTAAAGATCTTCTTAACTTTAGAGGTATAAGGATCATCGGCGTTTAAGATGGCTATTTTATCTTTAACTAAGTTAAGGAGAAGCTCTATTTTACCTTTAAATACATTTTCTAAGCTCTTAAGATTTTCTAAATGAGTTTGTCCAATATTAGTAATAATACCTATATTAGGCTCTGAAATTTGGGCTAAATTCTCTATCTCTCCTAAATTGCTCATGCCCATCTCTAAAACAATAACCTGATGCAAAGGTGAGACTTTTAATAAAGTAAGAGGAACGCCAATCTCATTATTATAACTCTTCTCACTCTTACATACCTTAAACTTCTTCCCCAGTATCGAAGCGACCATCTCTTTAGTGGTCGTTTTGCCATTACTTCCGGTAATACCGACTAAAGTATTAAGATAACGTTTTCGATTGTAAAGAGCTATTCTACCTAAAGCTTTAACAGTCTGATCTACTTTTATGACTACCTTTTTACAATCAAAAGATTCTATATTTTCAGAAATAATTGCTCCTGCCGCTCCTTTTAAAAAAGCTTCTTGGATAAAATCATGGCCATCGAAATGTTTTCCCTTAATAGCTAAGAATAAACTCCCTTTCTTTATAGCCTTACTATCAGTAGAAATATCATGGATTTGAAGATCTTCTTTTCCAAACTTTAATTCTCCTTTGGTTATCTGAATTATTTCTTTTACCGAGATTAGCTTCATCTTATCTATCTCTTTTTTTGAGACAAAATTTCTTCTTTTACCACCTCATGATCTTTAAAATGAATAGTTTGATCTTTAAGGATCTGATCTTCTTCATGGCCTTTTCCGGCAATGAGAATTAAATCCCCCTCTTTGGCTAATGCTATAGCTTTGGCAATAGCTTTTCTTCTCTCTAAGATAATCTCAAAGTTACTATCTCCATTTAAAAAACCTTTTTTTATATTTAAAGCTATCTCCATAGGGTCCTCTCTCCGAGGATTATCAGAAGTAATAATGGTATAATCACTCAACAAAGAAGCTATCTTGCCCATCATTGGTCTTTTTTCTTTATCTCGATCTCCTCCGCAACCAAAAACAGTAATGAGCTGCTTTGGTTTGAGAGTTTTAGCCGTAGAAAGACTCCAGTGTAAAGCATCAGGAGTATGAGCAAAATCTACGATCACTTTAAAACTACCTTGATAAACAACTTCAAATCTTCCACAAACATTAGTCAGGGCTTCTAATCCTTCCTTTATCTGGGGTAGGCTTACCTCATTGTGTAAAGCTACGGCCGCCGCCGCTAAAGCATTATAAACATTGTACCGACCAATTAGTCTTAAATTTATCCTCTGTCCATTAAGGCTAAAAGAAGGATAACCTTCCTTGTCTATTTTCACTTCCTTAGCTAAAATAAGAGCTTGATTGTTTAAGCCATACTTCATCACCTTAGACTTAGTTTCAGCTAAGATTTTACCACAACACTGGTCATCAACGTTAATAATAGCAACCTTTTCTTGGTCGCTTCCTAGTTGCTTAAATAACTTGATCTTTGAATTAAGATAAGCCGAAAAACTTTGGTGAAAATCTAAATGGTCTTGAGTAATATTAGTAAAAACCGCGCTTTGAAAATTTACTCCCTCTACTCGGCTTAAAGAGAGAGCATGAGAAGATACTTCCATGACACAATAAGTTAACCCATTATTAACCATCTCTTGAAAATAACTCTGCAAAGCTAAGGATGGAGGAGTAGTAAAATTAGCTTTCTCTTCTTTACCACTTCCTATTTGATAAGAGATAGTAGATAGCCGTCCGATCTTAGCGCCAGCTACCTTAAAGATAGACTCTACTAAATAAGCTGTAGTGGTCTTGCCATTAGTTCCAGTAATGCCAATAATCTTTAAATCTTTAGAAGGACAGTTATAATAATTGTTAGCTATTTGAGCTAAGGCTAAACGAGTATCTGGAACTTTGATTAAAGTAACAAAAGAAGGAACTTCCACTACTTCCTCACTTACAATAACTTTGGCTCCTTTCTCTACAGCTTCCTTGACGAAGTTATGGCCATCAAACTTCTCTCCTCTCAAGCAAACAAAGAGAGAATTAAGGGTTACTTGTTGGGAGTGGCAAGTCACCTCTTTAATCTTGGTCTCGAGGTCTCCTTTAAATCTGTCTATTTCTAAACTCAAAATAAGC
>Ga0180007_10001853_pt1 | contig 26667 bp, 23 predicted proteins | sample MM_PC_MetaG_FD_121122 | JGI IMG/M metagenome (GOLD analysis project Ga0180007, IMG submission 121122) | Groundwater microbial communities from the Aspo Hard Rock Laboratory (HRL) deep subsurface site, Sweden - MM_PC_MetaG | ecosystem: Environmental > Aquatic > Deep subsurface > Groundwater... | reverse complement strand
AGAAATGAATGCTGGTATTCAAAGCATAAATTTTGATGCAACCAATTTCAGCTCTGGAATATATTTCTACAGAATTTCAGCTGGTAACTTTATTGAAACTAAAAAAATGGTTTTGATGAAATAGTATCAAGATGTTAGATAAATGATATAAGAATAAAAATCGAAAAGATGTTTCGTTGGAACATCTTTTTCGATAAATAAAAATGGAAATAACAATGAAAAACAAATTACAATTATTAAGTACAATTCTATTGATAGGGTTGCTTTTTAACACAAGTATTTTTGGACAAGTTAATATGCAAAAGCCAAGGGGAGAAGGAACAAGTTCTTGGCCATATGAAATTTACACAATTGAAAATCTTTCATGGTTAGCTCAAAACGGAGATGAGTGGGATAAATACTTTATTCAAACTGCTGATATTAATGCTTCTATAACGCAATATTGGGATGATGCAAATGGAACTATCCTAACTGGAGATTTATATGATGACGCTGATGATGGAACATCTGCAGGAAATAATGAAGGCTTTCCTCCAATAGGCGATTATTTATTAGAATTTAAGGGTCATTATAATGGTAATGGGCATGTAATAATGAATCTAAAAATAAATCGTTCATCTGATGATCATGTTGGATTTTTTGGATATACAGATGGTGCTGAAATTTCTAATGTTGGTGTAATTAACATAAATAATATTGGAAACAGGATAGTTGGGGGTTTAGTCGGGTTTAACCATTCTTCTACAATAAGTAATTCCTTTAGTACTGGAAATGTTAGTGGAGATGATTATGTCGGTGGATTAGTTGGATACAATAACACTTCTTCTTTTATTAGTAATTGTTATAGTACAGCCTCGGCTACAGCGAGCAATGGAAGAGCTGGTGGTTTAGTCGGAGTTAACAACCAAATGTCAACAATAAATAATACCTATAGTTCTGGTTCTGTAAATGGAACTTCAGATGAAGGGGGTTTGGTTGGGTCAAATGCTTCAACTATATCAAATTCATTTTGGGATACGCAGACTTCAGGGCAATCAACTAGTGCTGGAGGAACAGGAAAAACGACTTTACAAATGAAAGATACATATATGTACATAAATGCCGGGTGGGATTTTGTTGGAGAAATTACAAATGGAACTTCTAATTATTGGGATGACGTAAATAATGGTTACCCTATTTTAAGTTGGCAAAGTGGCGCAGATGGGACTTTGGGACCATTTTATTCAGGAGGAAGTGGCACAAGTGGAGACCCATATTTAATTAGTACAACAGCAGATTTGGTTTATCTTTCGCAACATTCAGTTCACTGGACATATTATTTTAAGCAAACAGCCAATTTATCTTTTAATTTAAGCGAAACGCTGGTTGATTGGAACAGTGATGGGATTGCTGATGGAAGTGGAACTTCTGGATTTACTCCAATTGGAAACTCAACTACAAAATTTACCGGAACATATGACGGACAAGGACACGTGATAAGCAATTTGTTTATAAACAGAGGCGCAGAAAGTAATATTGGTTTATTTGGTTCTATTTGGAGTGGAGATATTTTAAATGTTGGTGCTGAAAATGTTGAGTTTACTGGCACGAATAATGTCGGAGGTTTAGTTGGAACTTCTGCATTTTCATCCACAATAAATAGTTGTTATAGTACCGGAACAGTTGAGGGAAGTGCCTCTTATGTAGGTGGTTTGGTTGGAACAAATGCTTCTTCTACAATTAGAAACTGTTATAGTAGAGTGTCAGTAACAGGAAATTCAAATGTAGGTGGTCTTATAGGTTTCCAAGAATACCATACTCTACAAAATAGTTATAGTACAGGCAATGTTACAGGTAACTCTTATTCTGGAGGTTTAGTAGGTTATGAGGATGCAGGTTCAACAACAAATTCATTCTGGGATACTGAAACTTCAGGAAAAACAATTAGTGCTAGTGGAACTGGAAAAACAACAGCAAATATGAAATATTACAAAACATTTACCGATGCTGGTTGGGATTTTGTAACAGAAGGTGTGAATGGAAATAATGATTATTGGGATGCAGATCAAGAAGAAACTGTAAATGACGGTTATATGATTTTATCTTGGGAAGATGGTGCCGATGATGTTTATCGAAAATATTTAACAGGAAATGGAACTGAATCTAATCCATATCAAATTTCATCACCGGATGATTTACTTTATCTTTCTCTCCACAGTAACGATTGGGATAAACATTTTGCCCAAGTATCACATATAACTTTTGATGCAGACCCAAATAACGTTGATTGGGACTTGGATGAAGATCCTGAAGATTTAGATGATTATGTAGGTTTTAAACCAATTGGAAATGCAACAACTCCATTTACTGGTGTTTACGATGGATATGCTCATTACATTGCAAATTTGTTTATTAATCGTGCTATAGAGGATTTTGTTGGCTTTTTTGGTTATACAAATGGTGCAACAATTGAAAAACTTGGGTTGCACAATGTTAATATTTATGGTTCTAGATATATTGGGGCATTAGTCGGAAGAGCTTTAAGTTCATCAATTAGTGAATCTTACAATACTGGAAGTGTTGAAAGCAATGTCGCAACTGGAGATTATATAGGAGGCTTTGTTGGTGTTAATAGTACTTCTTCAATTACTAATTGTTATAGTCGTGCTTCAGTAACAGGCGGTGACGATTATGCAGGTGGTTTGGTTGGACTAAATAATAGTTCTTCCACAATCGACAAATGCTATAGTACAGGTTTGGTTACAGGTGACCAATCTTTAGGGGGATTAGTTGGAAGTAATTCAGCAACTGTAACAAATTCATTTTGGGATACACAAACTTCAGGGCAGGCAACAAGTTCTGGCGGAACAGGAAAAACCACAACAGAAATGAAATTAAATTCAACTTTTCTGGAAGCAGGGTGGGAATCAGATATTTGGAATATGGATGCCGTGATAAATAATGGCTACCCATATTTAGATTGGGTGATACCAGGAGGAAATCCACTTCCAGTTGAAATAACCTCCTTCACAGCAAATATGTTAGATGGAAAAGTTGAATTAAGCTGGCAAACAGCAACAGAAGTAAATAATTACGGATTTGATGTAGAGACGTTGCGTGCAACGTCTGATGAATGGGAAACAATTGGTTTTGTAGAAGGCAGTGGAAATAGCAATTCACCTAAAAATTATACTTTTATTGATGAAAATCCATTACAAGATTCAGTAGAATATAGATTAAAACAAATAGATACCGATGGTAATTATTCTTATTACTCAGAAACAGTAAAAGTAGCTGGATTTGGAACTACAGCTGTAGATGACGATACATTACCAACAGAATATAAACTATCACAAAATTATCCAAATCCATTTAATCCAAGTACGACAATAAGTTATTCGATACCAACAAATGTGAAAAGTGAAATGTCAAATGTGAAACTTATTGTGTTTGATGTACTTGGAAAAGAAGTAGCAACTTTAGTAAATGAAAACCAATCAGCTGGTCATTATAAAGTTGAATTTAATGCAAGTAATTTATCATCAGGCGTTTACTTTTATCGATTGGAATCTGGTAATTTCAAACAAAATAAAAAATTAATGCTTATTAAATAAGGAAAATAAAATGTTTGAATCGTGGAATGGATGGTCTCCCAAAGATGGAGATTACGAAGCAAAATATGATACGCCAAAGCAAAGTACATTACTTCTAGTAATTAGCTCAAAAGTTGTAGTAAATACAACTTATGCTGTATTAAGTTTATCTGTTTTCGCAATAATTTTAAATTTAATAATGAAAGTATAAACAAAATTAAGATTAGTAATACAGAGAATTAAGGGTGTAAAGACGACTCAAATTATTGGTTTTAAGGGGAGTTGTCTTTGCAATATTATTTAGTGAAGATTTTGTAGAAAAAAATGAGAATTGAAATTAGACGAAAAATATGTGACAATAAGTTTTTGAAACAGAACGTTAAAATGAAGGTAAAATAAAATCCCTCATTTTTTAGATAGAGAATAAATTGTGAACAAAACAAGATATGTAAAAAGAGTACTTCGATGATTTTGATTTTTTGTAAATGTTAAACATGGATAATGCAATAGGATTAAAATAGAAATTTTAAGAAAAGAGTAATCAATATAGAAGCAAACTTGCCCAACTTACTTGGTTTTAGTGTTTGTAATAAAATATTTACTGAGTGTAGTTGAAGTAAGGTGGAATGAAGAAACGTATAAACAACTTTAACATAGTGATAATTTTGTAAGAGCGAGTTAGCCGAATATACATTATTGCTTTTTATTTATTCATATTTTGGATTAAAAGAATTTAATTATAAAACAACAATTTAAATATTACCCACTTTTTAAAAGACTTTTTGACCTAATATTAGCATTAACTCTCATAATCCTTATTCTTCCTATTATGATATTAGTAGCAGTGCTGATTTTTATTAAGTCAAAAGAGTTTCCAATATTTATTCAAGAAAGAGGAATTACATTAAATAATTTTCGTTACAAGATTATAAAATTTAAAACGATCAAAGAGAGAAAATCTGTAGGAATCGAAGATAGATTGAATAATAATATTTTCTACAAACCAGAACTTACATCAGAATTAACAAAATTTAGTAATTGGTTACGTACAACAGGCATAGATGAACTTCCTCAACTGCTAAATGTTGTAATTGGTAATATGAGCTTAATTGGTCCAAGACCATTAATGCTAAGTGATTTAGAAATAATGAAGAGAGAATACCCAGGGTTTTACAAAAAAAGGGGAACATTTAATAGCATTCCAGGAATATCTGGTTTATGGCAGATTTATGGGGAACGAAGAAAAGGAATGGAGAATTTAATTAAACTTGAGGAAGATTATAAAAGGAATGCGTCATTGTTATTTGACCTAAAATTAATGATAAAAACAATTCCAATTATAATTTTCGCAAATCACTCGGATTCAATATCGAGCAATAGAGAAATTATTAATACACAACAAATTAAAATAACTGATCTTAATTAGCTAAGAAACAATGAAAAACAAATTTTAATTATTTGTTGCTATCCCAGTGTTCGGATTATTTTTGTATCAAATACATTTAGAAAAACAAATGCTTAACCATTCATCACGGCAAAAAGGGCAATCTAAAATGCTTATAAAAATGCAACACATGAACACTTCTAATGGATGGCGAAGATTCAACCACTAAAGGCGGCAGTTTTAGAATTATATAGAAAAACATGTAGTGGCGAATTGAAATTTAATAGTTTTGTAGGTCTGTTATTAAGTTTTGAGTTAACCTCAATAATATACTGGTAATTAAGTACCCAAAGTATACGAAAATTAAAAGTCGGGATATTATAAAGTAGACTTAATTGCAATCAATCAATCAATCAATCAAACAGAATTTACTTTTGTCCAATTTAAGTTGATGGATTTACACAAATTAAAAAGATGAATTTAATTAAGTAAAATATTTTCGCAACCCAGTGTTCAGAATACTTATAAAATAAAGACCAATAATAATAAAATCTCATAGGCTTCGAAAATTGTAGAGTTTTGTTCTTTTAGTTCCTATATAAACATGAATTACCGTAATATATTATTTGGATAGTATCAAACAAATAATTACTTTCTATTTCAAAAAATGAATAATAATAAGGTATTAACGAATAATTATGGCTGTAAATGTAACATCCGAAATAGGAAAAGTTGAAGGAGTAATAGTTCATACTCCAGGTAGTGAAGTTGAAAACATGACTCCACAAAATGCTGAGCGAGCTTTATATAGTGATATTCTCAATTTATCTGTAGCAGGAAGGGAATATTCTTCATTTAAAAATATTTTAACCAAATTCACAAAAGTTTATGAGGTTACTGAACTTCTATCTGAAATTGCTAAAAACGAAGAAGCAAAAACAAGTATAATTAACAATATTTGCAAAAATGAAAATATCTTAGATTTAAAAACTCAGTTATTGGAATTGTCTTCAGAAAAATTAGCAAAAGTTTTAATTGAAGGACTTCCGCTTGTGCAAGATAATCTAACAAAATATCTTAGTGAGGAAAGATATTCTCTTCAACCACTTCACAATTTCTTTTTTACTCGTGATGCTTCAATGACAATTCGAAAAAAAGTTTTAATTGCCATGATGAGCAGTAAAGTACGAGAGCGTGAATCAATAATTATGGAAGCTATTTTTAATTATCATCCAGAACTTAAGACAGAAACGGTTAATCCACTAAGAAGCAAATTTTACAATGATAAAATTACTATCGAGGGCGGTGATGTTTTAGTACCAAGAGAAGATATTTTATTAATTGGTGTTGGCGCAAGAACCACATCACAAGGTGTTGATTTTATACTTGAGCGAATTAAGGAACAAGGCGAACGACGCCATATTATTATTCAAGAGCTTCCACTTAAACCAGAATCATTTATTCACCTCGATATGGTATTTACTTTTCTTGACCAAGATCAATGTATGATTTATGAGCCAGTAATTAAAAATCGTCATGATTTTCACACTATTCATATTACGGTTGATAATGGCAAAGTGGAATCAATTACTGAGCAAAGAGATATTTTGGAAGCACTTGGTAAACTTGGCATGGAGTTAAATCCAGTATATTGTGGTGGGCATGGCGATATTTGGACTCAAGAACGCGAGCAATGGCACAGCGGTGCAAATCTTTTTGCTCTAGCTCCGGGACAAGTAATTGGATATGGCAGAAATGAAAGAACTATTGCCGAATTAAATAATAATGGTTACGATGTTCTAAATTCTGAGGATATTTTTGATGGAAAAATATTGCTGGACGATTACAAAAAATTTGTAATTACTCTTCCTGGTTCCGAACTAGCAAGAGGCGGCGGCGGTTGTCGTTGTATGACAATGCCTGTTAATAGACAAGAAGTTGATTGGTAGTTTGTTGAAAAAATGAAATATTTTTATGTAAGACACTACAGTTAAATTCTTTAATTTGGTTGAAAAAATATGACAGTTCACTTTCGTGAACTGATTATAATCAAAAATCATTAAGGCTTTAGCCTCATTTAGAATCATCAATAAGCTTCCATCCATATTTAATCATAAACTCTTCAATCTCTTCTGAAAATGACTTAGTTTTATGATGTTCTTCCTGTTTTCTAATGTATTCTTTAATATTCTTTATATGCGATTCACTCACACTTACTGCCCAATAATCATCTTGCCATATAAATTTTGCTTTTGTCAAGTTTTCATTATTAATCCAATTTGATGATTCTCCTTTAATGAGTTGTGCAATTTTACTTATTGATTGCTCACGATTTAGTGAAACTAAACAATGGATGTGATCTTTGTAGCCATTTATTTCTTCTAGCCAGATGTTTTTGGCTTTTGAATTTTCTTTTATATGATTGATAACATTCTTTCGTAATTCAGATGTTATTAAAAATGGTTCTCGGTTTTTAGTTGAAAAAACTAAGTGAATCCAAATTCTTACCCAACTCATAGCGCCTCCTAAATGCGGCTAAAGCCGATTTGTTATTTTCTTTATCTTAATTCGTTGGCTAAAGCCAAACGGCAATAATATGTTAAATCCATCCAATTGTAGCTTAAAGCTAACGGCAATAATTTTTCAAAAGCTTTTTTTTGCTAATGCCAACGGTAATATTGTTTCAAAGCATTCTTATTCTGCTTAATCAAAACCATATTATTAAAATTATCTTTTTCAAACTGTGTAAATTAATATACAATTATTTCAGAATAATAATTTTGTCACTTTTTGTTTTATTGCAGTTCACTTTAGTGAACTGATTGATAGAATAAAAAAGAAAAAGGCTTTAGCCTCATTTAGCTTTTCAGAGGCATTAACAATTAATTTGAAATTTGACTAAAGTCAAACGGTAGTAATATTATTAAGCAAAAATAAAACTTTGGCAAAGCACAGCAATATTATACCAAGCTTATTATTATTTTGCCAAGAGTAATGCAATTGTAATTTAAAAAAATCATTTTAACGTAAATCGTGAATCGGAGGTAGTGAGTGTATAGTTGTTTACGATATTCTTGGACGTGAAGTTGCAACGCTAGTAAACCATGAGCATAATTCGGGTAATTATGAAGTAACATTTGATGCGTATAAATTTACTAGTGGAGTTTTCTTTTATAAGTTAACTGCTGGTGATTTTATTGATGCAAAGAAAAATAACTTTGTTAAAGAAAATAAATAAGTTTTAGAGTCAAGAGTAGATAAATTAATTAAGAGAGCGAGCGACGGGATTCGAACCCGCGACATTCAGCTTGGGAAGCTGACACTCTACCAACTGAGTTACGCTCGCAAAATGATAATGCATAAATAAAACAAATGTAAAATTAAACCAAATTAGTAAAATTAAATATTAGTTAAAAAAGTAAATCTTTCATTCAAAATATTTTAATTTAGAGGCAACTTAATAGTAAATGTTGTTCCTTTGTTAACTTTACTTTCAACAATAATTTCACCGTTGTTTTTAATAATAAACTCATGAACTAGAATTAGACCCAGTCCTGTTCCCTTTTCTTCGCCAGTGCCATCGGTTGAAAAAGTAGATTCAATTTTGAATAATTTTTTAAGAGAAGTTTCATCAATACCAATTCCAGTATCGCTAATACTTACAATAAAATTATTGTCTTGCTTTTTACTTTCAATTGTAACTTCACCATTGTTATTAGTAAACTTAATTGCATTATTAAGCAAATTGCGAAGTGCAAAATTTATCATTTCTCTATCGGCAAATATTTTTGAATCTTCAATCAATTCACTTTTTAATACAATTCCTTTTTGCTCAAAATTGTTTTTAAAAAGTTTTGAATTTTCGAGAACAAGTTCATTAAAATCAAATAATTGTTTTTCAATGTTAATCATACCAAGCTGAGCTCTTGCCCATTGAAGTAAATTTTCAAGAAGTGCAAATACCTTTTGGGATGCACCATTTATTCCTTTGCTCATTTCTTTAATATCTTCTATACTCATATCGTCAATATCTTCCGACATTATTTCAGATAATCCTAGCAGAGAAAAGAAAGGACCTTTTAGGTCGTGCGCAATTATTGAAAAGAATTTATCTTTTGTAGCGTTTAAGTTTTTAAGATTATCCTCAGACTCTTTTAATTGATAATTAGTAAACTCAAGTTCATCTGCATAGCGTTTCATCATTTTATTGCTGTGTTCCAAAGCTAAATTTGTCTTTTTCTTAAATTTATATCGCCTCAGCAATAAAATACTTCCACCGCCTATTAAAATAATAATTACAATAAGCGCAATTGTAATATATTTTTGATTGGATAACTGAAGATTTTGTATTTCTTGAGATTTTGTTAATATTTCAATTTCTTTCTCTTTTTTTTCTGATTGATATTTGATTTCAATATCAGTTAATCTTTTTGCGTTACTTTGGCTAAGAAATTCGTCTTTAGCTTCTATGTATTTAAGTATATTTGAGTATGCTTCTTTGTAATTTCTTTTATTAGCATTCGCTTCGGCTAAACTTTTATATGCTGGAAAAATTTCTTCGAAAAGTTCCGTTTGTTTCCCGAATTGAATGGAATTATTTAAGTAGGAAATTGCTTTATCAAAATTGCCTTTCTTTAAATAAACTGTACCAATATTTCTATTAAGAATAGTTAGTTTATAGTAGTCCAAGTTTTTATCAACATTTGCAAGAGATTCAATAAAATAAATTAAGGCCTCATCATATTTCTTTTCATTTATTAAACACTCGCCAATATTATTTTTTGTAACAGTAATCCCTTCAATAAGGTCTATTTCTTGAAATATTGAAAGAGCTTTTTTGTAAAAATTATGAGCATTTTTGAAGTCATTTTTATGTTTATAAACTTCTCCAAGATTATTATAAAAATTGGCTAGATATATTTTGTTTCCACTTTTTTCACTAAATGAAATTGCGTCAAGGTAATATTTAATAGCTTTGTCATAATTCCCAATAGCATCGTAGCAATTAGCTATTATGCTGTTTGCGGTTGATATTTTTAGTGTGTCTTTTGCATCTTCAAAAAATGGCAATGTTTCCAAAGCATTTTTAATTGCATTTTCATACTGACCTGATACTGTGCCTTGAATTAATGCTTTATTTAGTTTTAAGACTGCGTAACTATATAATGCATTTTGTTCTTTATAAATTTGCATTGCTTGTTGAAGATAAAAATCACTAGAATCAACATTTCCTAAATAGGAACATATAGTTGCTTTTGTTTGAATGGAAAGTGCTCTTTCTAAAGGATAGTTTTTGTAATCGAAAATTTGTAATGAACTGTCAATAAAACTTATTCCACTTTCAAACTTTCCGGAAAAACTTAATAATATACCTTTCGCCTGATAACCAAGAGCAAGTCCATATTTAGAATTAGTTCTTATTGCTAAGTTCAATATGGAATCACAAATTTCTTGAGCAGGGGCTATATTTCCTGATATTAAATAGCCTCGTGTAAGTGTAGACAAAGCTTTTATTTCTAATTCTGTATTCTTAATATTTTTGCTTGCCAAAATTGCATTATTTGCGTAATTGATGGCATCGGCAACTTTTGTGCGCTCTAATAATTTTTTTGAAAGTTCTATTGAAAGTTCAATTTTTTTTATTCCTTCGCTCTTTTCAACTAATTGTTTCAGGCTGTCTACTTGAGTAAGAGAAAATAAATGTGAACTAAATAGAAATATGATTGTTGTAATTTTTAATATATACATGCGACTTATTAACCAAATATTTTAAAGGATATAACAAATTATATTATTGTCGAAAGTTAATAAAAATTATTTAGTTGTCAGCTATGAATAAAAACATAAACTATTAATATGATAAATATTAATAGTTCAAATCATTACATGGTTTGTAACTTCATTTATTTTTGAAAACCATGGTTATGCAAGATAATAAAAAAGAATAAACTCTTAAAGTATTTAATGAATTCTATTTATGCTAACCAATGAATATCTAGTGTCTTTGTCGCCCAACGGACATTTTATCACATTTTGCTAAACTTAAGCATATGGAATTCGATAATATGTTTCACATTATAAAAGGAGATACGAATGAGGCAAAAAATTACACCAACAAGCATTGAAAAAGTAATGCGCGAGGATGATTTTATAGTATCAAAAACAGATACAAAGGGAATAATAACGTATTGTAATGAAATATTTATAGAGTTTGCAAAATATTCCAATAGAGAATTGCTTGGGCAAAATCATAATATTATTAGGCATCCAGATATGCCAAGAACAATATATAAATTATTGTGGGAAACAATTAAATCGGATAAAGAAATTAATGCCTATGTAAAAAATATGGCGAGTGATGGTTCATATTATTGGGTAATTGCAAATATCACTCCAGTAAAAAATGAAAATGGTAAAATAGTTGGCTACTATTCAGTTAGAAGAAAACCAAATAGAACAATTTTGGATAAAACTATAATTCCATTTTATCAAAAATTGCTTGAAGAAGAGAAAAAAAATAATCTTGGAAATCAAATGGAAGCATCGGGTAAAATATTAAATAATTTATTAAATGAAAAAGGGATGACTTATGAAGAATTTATACTCTCCTTATAAGGGAGATAGCTTTGAGGGATATGTTCGCTTAAGGCTCATGATTATATCAATTTTTACAATAATCTGTCTAGTATTTTTGCTTATAATAAATGATTTCAATTTTGTAACAGTCCCATCAATTCTCTTTTTAATATTTTTTATTTCAATTCCACTAATTAGTATTAATTCCTACATTCAGATTAGATCATATTTGAAAGAAGCTTTTGTTTCAATAAGTGATCAATCAAGTGCCATTTCGCAAGGAAACTTTGAAAAAAGAATAACAGGTATTACATCTAATAATGAATTTGCTAAAATGGCTTGGCAAATTAATGATGTTACGGATCAGTTTGAAGCATTTATGAAAGAAATAGATACTTCAACTCAATATGCTTCGGAACACAAGTTTTTTAGAAAACCCATGCATCAAGGTTTGCGTGGAATGTTGAAGCAGACTATTAAAAATGTCTCTGTTTCGCTGGATTTTCAAGCTGAAACAAATATTTTAATAGATTTACAATCATATCTAGATAGAAGTACTAATTTAATTCTTCAAGCTATTGAAGCTTTTACGCAAGGAGACTTAACAATAAGTATTCAAAAAGAAAGGGATGGTGATGTTATTTCAAAAATTATAGATTCATTTAATGAAATGGTAAAAGCGCAGGAACAGATTATTATAAAAATTAGTGATGCAGTAGAAGCTACTGCAAGTGCTAGTGCCGAGATATCAGCTAGCGCTGAAGAGATGGCTGCCGGTGCACAAGAACAGAGTTCGCAAACTGCTGAAGTTACAATTTCAGTTGAACATGTTACTGCCACAATTATGGAAACTACAGAAAACACCAATAAAGCAGCAGAAGAAGCAAATCATTCTAAAGTAATTGCAGAAAAAGGAGGTATTGTTTTTTCTGAACTTGAAAATGGAATGAACAATATTGCTGAAGTGGTTATGCAATCATCAGAAATTGTAAACCGTCTTGGTAAAAGTGGAGAAAAGATTGGTGAAATTATTCAAGTAATTGATGATATTGCTGACCAAACAAACTTACTTGCGCTTAATGCTGCAATTGAAGCTGCGCGTGCTGGAGAACAAGGACGAGGATTTGCTGTTGTGGCTGATGAAGTTCGTAAGCTTGCTGAAAGAACAACAAAATCCACAAAAGAAATTGCAGATATGATTAAAACAATTCAAGATGAAACTAAAAACGCAGTCGATTCGATGTATAAAGGCAGAACCGAGGTTGAAAATGGAAAAGTTTCAGTTAGGCAAGCTGGTCAATCGTTAAGTGAAATTATTGTTTCATCCAATAAAGTAATGGGTATTGTTAGAAATGTTGCTGAAGCAAGCAAAGGTGAGGCTGATGAGGCAGAACAAATTAGCCACAATATTTCTGGAATTAATACAGTTGCTCATGAAACTGCAATTGGTGTTGAACAAATAGCCCAAGCTTCGGAAGACTTAAATAGGCTTACTGAAAATCTGCAAACTTTAATTTCAAAATTTACTTTGTCAAATAATCAATTAATTAGTTTACCTAAAAACTAAGTTAAAAAACAAATTAAAAATGACGCTTTCTAGCGTCATTTTTTTTATACCAAGCTAATTTAAATCCTCAACAAAATTTATTAAATAATACATTGAGATAAGTTCAAATTTCCTACAAAATCTTTTTGAAAATTATTAAGAAAATTACAATAAATGAAAGATGAAAATATTAGTATTTGAAGGGTATAGAAATCACCAAAATTGGTCGCAATTGGAAAAACCATTTACGAAGTTGAATTGGAAAATGGCTACAAAAAATGGATGTAATATTCATGCATAAAAGCAGTTTTTTGAAAAAGATTGAAAAGGCAGAAGGCGGTGAAAAGACTAATACATAAAAATGGAGAAGAATCTGAAAGAAAAAAAATAATAAAATTATGGTTGTCTCAAAGCAAAAAACTGCAATTCTTAGAAGGGGAGTGAGAATCTTTTCATTTTGTGAAGAAGAAAGATATCTCTATTGTCTGTATAAAAATACTGCTTTTGAGACAACCTCTAATCAAATAGCTCAATTAGTTACATTTATAAAACCAGTAGCGATTAAAACTTCTGCCTGATTATAAATTATAATTTTGTACTCACCAGCTTTCGGAAATTTATACCTAAAATAAGTATCGTTCCAATTTACTTTAACTTTATATTTTTTTGATTCAATATATTCGTCATATTCAAAAGAACGGTGTTCTTTTCGCCAAAAATCGACAAGAATAACTCCAGTTTTAAGAGGTGAACTATTAGTTATTTGAATAAAAATTTCACCATTATTCTCACTTAGTGAAGCTCTTCTTGTAATACCAATTGGAGTGCCGCCAACTAAGACTTTTTCGCAAAATACGAGTTTCACATTATCGTAGTAATTACTCCTCTTAACAGTGTTTAACTCGCGTTTTAGCTTTTCAGTAATAGTAACAATAATTGATGCAATTTGTCGCTGAGAAATATCAATAAAGTAAAGCTTATATTTGCCCGTTTCCAAAAATTTGTAATCACATTTAATTCTTCTTTCATTATTTTGGAAGTTTATTGATTTACTATTAAATGGTTGATATTTACCATCTGAAAATTTATCAATTAATAAGTAAATAATGCTACCTTCAATTGGTTTGCTTTCGGTATCCAAAATAACATGAAGTGTTTTTCCCCAAGGCTCAATTTCCCACTCATTTTTTGCATTTATTGGTTCGTTTTTTTCAGTTACAGAATCAGAAACATAAACAGTTTGTGCGTTGTTGAGTGAGATAAAAAGCAGAAGAAATATTATTATTTGAAGTATTTTATTCATTTGTAACCTTTGTTTTGTATTTATTATTTCCGAAAGGCTGGAGAGAAAATTGTTAGAATAGTAAACAATTCTAATCTTTCCAACATTATTAGCATAGATGAAATCCGTTTACAATATCTGGAATATGTGAAAAACTTTCGTGTACCAACAAGTTTGATACAATTGTTTTTTACTCCAAAATATTTAGTTATTAACAAAATTTTAATATTAGTCCAGCGTCCTTGATAACTGAGATAAAAACATCCATATCAATAATATCAAATTTGTTTTGCAGGATGTTAATCAACTTCATATATTCAACCAATAATAATTTACATAAATAGTTCCATAATTCTTACATTTTAAAATTACACTTGTTTGATAAATAATGCCAATATTAAATATATTTATATCATTAAAAGAAAATTATATACTTAAAGGTAAAATAAATTGAAAAAACTACTGGCTCTCTTCATAGTAATTCTTTTTTCTAGTGCATGCCAAGATAACAATGTTAGTTTAGGAAGTAAATTAATTGAAGTTGAATTAATAGGAGATTTAGCAGAACGAACACTTGAAGCTTCTGGTTTAACGTGGTATAAAGATAATTTAATAATTCTACCTCAATTTCCTCATAAATGGGATGACCTATTTGACGGTGCAATTTATTTTATTCCTAAAAAAAGAATTGAGAACTATATTAATGGTGAAAATAGTAATCCTATTAAAGGAGAAAAAATTCAATTTATTGCAGATGGATTAGATGAAATTGGGAAAAGTAGCGGATCTGGATATGAAGCAATTACATTTGTTGGTGATAATGTTTATGTATCAATAGAATCAATTAGCGATGCAATAGGTTCAAGTTACATTGTGAAAGGTAAAATTGATTTCGAAAATAGGAAACTAGTATTAGATGCAAGTACCAAATTTGAAATAAAATCGCAAACTGGAATTAATAATATGGGTGAAGAAACAATTTTTCAATTTAATAGCTACATTTATGCAATACATGAAGCAAATGGATTAAATGTTAATAAAAATCCATACGCGACAAAACTGGACGAAAAATTAATGACCAGTGAGAAAATTCCAATACCAAATATTGATCTACGTTTAACCGATGCGACAGATGTTGATTCAACAGGTAAATTTTATGTTATCAATTATTACTATCCAGGTGAGTTTAATAAACTGAAACCAAATTTGGAAAAAGATAGTAAGGCAATAGAGCAAATTTTGGAATTACAAATTACAGATAATAAAATTGTACAAATAGACAAAAGTATTATTGAATTGACAAATATAAAAGAAGAAAATGGACATAATTGGGAAGGAATAGTTAGATTTAATAATGGATTTTTACTTGTAACAGATATGTTTCCAAAAACTATTTTAGCCTATTATAAATAAAATAGTCTTTGAAAAAGCCATAATACTTAAATGTGGCTAACAAATTAATAACTCTATAAAATAAAAGAGGTTACATTTTCTTGACATTCAGGATTAATAAGATTATTTTTGTACTCTTTTGTAAAATAGAATGTGCCTTATTGGAGGATTAGATTTGAAACAGGAAAAATTAACAAGATTTATAAGAACTGAAGATGCGGATAGAAAGTGGTACGTTGTTGATGCTACAGATAAGGTTCTTGGAAGATTGGCTACACAAGTTGCCAACGTTATTCGTGGCAAACATAAAGCTATATTTACACCAAATATGGATACTGGTGATTTTGTAGTTGTAATTAATGCAGATAAAGTAAAAATGACTGGTAAAAGAGAATTACAAAAAACATATTTCAGACATTCTGGATACCCAGGTGGTGGAAAAACTACTACTTTTGCTCAATTAATGGCAAAAAAACCAGAAGTAGTAATTGAAAAAGCAGTTAAAGGAATGTTGCCTAAAACAAGATTAGGTAGAAAATTATTTACCAAATTGAAAGTTTATGCTGGTAACGAACACCCACATGCAGCTCAACAACCAGAAACGCTAAGTATATAAGTAGAGGAATTTTAATGACAGATAAAATATTTGTTGGAAGAAGAAAGAACGCAACTGCAAGAATTATCCTAAGAAGTGGTTCAGGTAAAGTTATTGTAAATAAAAGAGAAATTGAAACATATTTTCCTCTCAAAACTAACAGAGATGATATATTGCTTCCTTTTAATATTACAGAAACTTTAAGTTCTTACGATGTTTTTGCAAATGTTTCAGGTGGTGGTTTTACAGGACAATCTGAAGCTATTCGTTTGGGTATTGCAAGAGCATTAGTTGATATTAATGCAGACTTTAAACCTTTGTTAAAAGCTCAAGGCTTAATGACAAGAGATCCAAGAATGGTTGAGCGTAAAAAATACGGACAACCAAAAGCTAGAAAAAAATTCCAATTCTCAAAGAGATAAAGAATTTAATTTATTATTATTTAATCAATCATACTTTTGGATTTGCCCCCTGTGTCCTACATTAAAATGGATTTGAGGCAAAGTTGAAAAAAGTAGAAGAAAAACAGGAGCATTATTATGCCTAAAGTTCAATTAACTGAGTTATTAGAAACAGGTGCGCATTTCGGTCACCTTACCCGCCGTTGGAATCCCAAAATGAAGCCATATATTTTTATGGAAAAAAACGGGATTCATATTATCGATCTTAAAAAAACACAAATTGCTATTGATGAAACAGCTCAATTATTAGAAAATATTTCAGCTCAAGGTAAATCTGTACTTTTTGTTGGAACAAAAAAACAAGCTAAATACATTATTGCTTCAGAAGCAAAAAAATGTGATAGTAACTGGGTTAGTGAAAGATGGCTTGGTGGAATGTTAACAAACTATGCTACAATCAGAAAAAGCATTAAAAGAATGCAAACCATTGACAAAATGGAAACTGATGGTACATTTGAAAAAATTACTAAAAAAGAAAGACTATTTAGAACCAGAGAACGTGATAAATTAAGAAAAGTTCTTGATGGTATAGAATCAATGCACAAACTTCCTGGTGCTCTTTTTATTGTTGATATTAAAAAAGAAGCAATTGCTGTTGCTGAGGCAAAAAGATTAAAAATACCTGTATTTGCAATTGTTGATACAAATTGCGACCCAGATTTAATTGATTCAATTATTCCTTCAAATGATGATGCAGGAAGAGCAATTCAACTAATTGTTGGAGTTATTGCTGATTCTATTGTAAGCGGTCAGGCAAAAGCTAAAGAGCTTAAAGCTGAACGAGCTGCGGATGATGAAAGAATTAAAAAAGAAACTGAAGGCGAAAAGAAAGATGGTGATTCTGATGATAAGCCAAAAGTTAGAAGAGTAAAATTTGATTCGCAAGGTAAAAAAGTTGCTAGAGTTATTAAAAAAACTGATACTGATGTAGCAGCAACAACTGAAGAAAAAGTTGAAGATGTTGTTGTCTCAGAAGAAAATGTAGCTGATGACAAAGCTGCTGAATAGAAAAAGATTAAAATATAAGGAATAATTATTATGGCTATTACAGCATTGCAAGTAAAAGAGTTGCGTGATAAAACAGGCGCTGGAATGATGGATTGCAAAAAAGCTTTAGTAGAATCTGATGGTGATTTAGTTAAAGCTATTGAAAATCTAAGAAAAAAAGGTGCTTCTGTTGCTGCTAAAAGAGCAGATAGAGATGCTAAAGAAGGTACTGTTTTAACAAAAGTTCTTGATGGTGGTAAAACAGGTATAATTCTTGAAATTAATTGTGAAACTGATTTTGTTGCAAATAGTGATGATTTTGTAAATTTCTCTAATTTTATCCTTGATGTAGTTGCTACAAATAAGCCATCTAATTTGGATGAATTATTAGCCTCTGAGTTAAAAGGTAAAAAAGTTGATATTGAATTGACAAATATTATTGGTAAAATTGGCGAAAAAATTGAAGTTTCTAGATTCAAATTACAAACAATAGAAAATGCAACTTTTGTTGATTATATTCATGCTGGTTCAAAGCTTGGTGTCTTGTTGCAAGTTGAAAATACTGCTGGTGTTGATTCTGAAAAAGTTTTACCTACATTTAAAGATATTGCAATGCAAGCTGCTGCAATGAAACCACTTTATCTTGTTAGAGAGGAAATTCCAACTTCTGTAATTGAAAAAGAAAAAGAAATTTATAAAGAAGTTCTTCGTAAAGAAGGTAAACCAGAGCAAATGCTAGATAAAATTGCTGATGGAAAAATTAATAAATTCTTTCAAGAAGTTTGCTTAACAGAGCAAATTTATGTTAAAGATAATTCAAAATCAGTAAAAGATGTTATTGCTGGTTTTAACAAAGAAAATTCTTCAGATGTAAAACTGACAGCTTTTTATCGATATCACGTGGTTGATGAAAATAAATAAATAGAATTTCACGAAGGTCTTAATTTTTATTAAGACCTTTTTTTTTATTATATTTGGAACATTATGACAACAGAATTAAAATACAAAAGAGTTTTATTAAAACTAAGTGGCGAATCCCTAATGGGAGAAAAGGGTCAAGGTATTGATCCTAAAATGTTAGAGTATTTTGCTGGTGAAGTAAAAAAAATTCAAAATATTGGTGTTGAAGTTTGCATTGTTATTGGTGGTGGTAATATTTATAGAGGCTTAAATGCTGTTGAACAGGGAATTGATAGAGTTGCAGGTGACCAAATGGGAATGTTGGCAACAGTAATTAATTCAATTGCCTTGCAAAATGCATTTGAAATTCGCGGAATGTATACACGCTTAATGACTGCAATTCATATGCAAGAAATAGCTGAACCATATATTAGACGTAGAGCAATGCGTCATTTGGAAAAAGGTAGAATAGTTATTTTTGGTGCTGGAACTGGTCACCCATATTTTAGTACAGATACAGCAGCTGCACTACGAGCTGTAGAAATTGAAGCTGATGCTGTTTTTAAGGGAACAAGAGTTGATGGTATTTTTGATTCTGATCCTGAAAAAAATCCTGAAGCTAAAAAATATGATTCAATAACCTACAAAGATGTTATGACAAAAGGTTTAAGAGTTATGGATATGACAGCAATATCTTTATGTCAAGAAAACGACTTACCAATAGTTGTTTTTAATATGAACAAAGAAAATAATTTGCTGGAATTAGTTTCTGGTAAAAAAGTAGGGACTAAAGTAACACATTAGAATTTTTAAATATATTATGAGGTCACATAATGGATGAAATAATTAGAGAAGCAAAGGATAAGATGGATAAAACCATTGAAGCCTTTAGGCAAGAAATTACAAAAGTTAGAACTGGTAAAGCTACTACAGCTCTTTTAGATGGAATAAAAGTTGACTATTATGGTACACTTACACCTCTTAACCAAGTAGGTAATGTTTCAGTTTTAGATGCCCATACGTTATCCATAACACCTTGGGATAAAAATATGGTTTCAGTTATTCAAAAAGCAATATTAATTGCAGATTTAGGTTATAATCCTCTAAATGATGGAACTAATATTAAAATACCAATTCCTCAATTAACAGAGGAAAGAAGAAAAAATTTAGGCAAATTAGCTAAGAAATTTGGTGAAGAAGCTAAAATTGCCTTAAGGAACATTAGACGTGATGCAAACGATAAACTTAAAAAATTGGAAGTCGCAAAAGAGATTTCTGAAGATTTAAGACACGATGGCGAGATGGATGTTCAAAAAGTTACAGATAATCACTCCAAAACCATTGATGAGATGGTAGCTCATAAAGAAAAAGAGATAATGGAAATTTAATTGAAAACAATAAAAAGCCGACTAACAGTCGGTTTTTTACTTATCTAGAAATTAAAAAGACAATTAACAAAATATCTTATCCGCAAATCACAATTCATTAATATTTGAATCAAAAACTGTTTTAGCTACTAAAATATCCTTTAATCTTATTGAATTTGCTTTGTTTATGCTCAAAATTTTGCAATTTTAAACTAATTGATTTTCAAAAATTAGGAGACAAATTATGAGCGTTTCGAAAGAAGAAGCATTAAGGTATCATAGCGAAGGCAGAAAAGGGAAAATTGAAGTTATTGCTACAAAACCATGTTTTACGGCAAGAGAATTAGCCCTTGCTTATACACCCGGTGTAGCTGAACCATGCCTTGAAATTGAAAAAGATGAATCAAAAGTATATGAATATACTGCAAAAGGCAATCTTGTTGCGGTTGTTTCTAATGGAACAGCAGTTCTTGGACTTGGTAATATAGGGGCAGCTGCTGGTAAACCAGTAATGGAAGGAAAAGGTGTTTTATTTAAGAGATTTGCTGATATAGATGTTTTTGATATTGAATTGAATACAGAAGATCCTAAAGAAATAATTAGAGCCGTACAACTTTTAGAGCCAACTTTTGGTGGAATTAATCTTGAAGATATTAAAGCACCAGAATGCTTTGAAATAGAGCAAGAATTAATTAAAACGATGAATATTCCAGTATTTCACGATGATCAACATGGAACTGCAATCATTTCATGCGCAGCTTTAATTAATGCTGCAGAAATAGCTGGTAAAAAGCTTGAGGAAATGCGATTAGTTGTAGTTGGTGCTGGTGCAGCGGGAATTGCTTGTAGTAACCTGTATATAACTGCTGGAGTGAAAAGAGAAAACATTGCAATGTTTGATACAAAAGGTCATATTCATAAAGGTAGAACAGATTTAAATAAATATAAAGAAGCATTTGCAAACGAAATTGCTTTTTACTCAATAGAAGAAGCTTTAAATGGAGCGGATGCATTTCTTGGACTTTCAAAAGGTGGATTGCTTAAAAAACATATGGTTGCTGGAATGGCAAATACTCCTATCATAATGGCAATGGCAAATCCTGATCCAGAAATTACATATACAGATGCATTGGAAGCACGTAGCGACGTAATTATGGCAACTGGAAGAAGCGATTATCCAAATCAAGTTAATAACGTACTTGGATTCCCGTTCATTTTTAGAGGTGCTTTGGATGTAAAAGCAACGGCAATTACAGAAGAAATGAAAATGGCTGCTGTAAAAGCGTTGGCAGATTTGGCTAAAGAAGAAGTTCCAGATATTGTTAAAAGAGCTTATAAAGGAGAAGACTTTTCATTTGGTCGCGAATATATAATTCCTAAACCTTTTGACCCTCGTGTACTTTGGAAAGTTGCTCCTGCTATTGCAAAAGCAGCAATTGATGGTGGTGTTGCACGTAAAATAATTACAGATTGGCACGCTTATGAAGAGGAATTAAAAGAGAGATTAGGTTTTTCTCAAGAAATTATTCGACTAATGTCACACAAAGCTAAAGAAAATCCTAAAAGAATTGTTTATCCTGAAGGCGAAAACGAAAGTATTATTAGAGCGGCAAATGCTGTAGCATTAGAAGGAATAGGTTTCCCTGTGCTTCTTGGAAGGAAAGATTTTATTGAGAACAAAATATCAGAATTGGGATTTGATTACACAAAATTTGAAATACATGATTTGAGAAGTTCCTCAAAAGCTAAGAAGTATGCAGAAAAGTTTTACGAAAAAAGGAAAAGAAAAGGAGTTACTCTAGATATTGCGGAAAAACTTATGCATCGCCGTCCAAATTATTTTGGCTCAATGATGGTTGAAACTGGAGAAGCAGATGCCTTAATTAGTGGTGTAAGTGCATTTTATCCAGAAACAATAAAGCCAGCTTTAGAGTGTATTGGAGTTAAAGAAGGTATCAACAAAGTTTCGGGAATGCACGTTGTAATTTTAAAAGGTAAAGTGTTTTTCTTAGCTGATACTTCTGTAAATATAAATCCAACAGCAGAGGAAATTGCCGAAATAGCTATCCTTGCTGCAGATACTGTAAAAGAATTTGATATTACACCTTCGGTTGCAATGCTTTCATTTAGTGAATTTGGAAGTGTTACTGATGAGGAATCTATTAAAATGCGAAAAGCTACAGTAATTGTAAACAATTTACGTCCAGATATTAACTGCGATGGCGAAATGCAAGCAGATACTGCAGTTGATTTTGATGTCTTATCTCAAGAGTATCCTTTTACTAAGCTTCAAAGCCGTGCAAATGTTCTAATATTTCCAAATCTTTCTTCTGGAAATATTCTTTACAAGTTGTTGGATAAATTAGCATCCGCTGCTGTTATTGGACCAATTATGCTTGGAATGAATAAATCTGTTCATTTACTTCAACGTAATGCAAGTGTTGATGATATTATTAATATGTCGTCAATTGCTGTGGTTGATGCTGCTTATTAAAAATCTATTGATTTCTAATTTATTAAAACCCAATTACATTTTTTGTGATTGGGTTTTTTGTTAAAATATGAATTGTAAACCAATACCAAAATTGAAAGCGTCTATTATTTGTTTATCTGAATGTTCTGTTAAATCCAACAAACCTTCCGGATTATCTTGATATTCATCGTACTCAAGTGTAAATACACGATGTTGATACTCTACTTCAAAAAGAATATTAAAAAAGCCTTTAGTTACTATTTTCATTCCTATTGAAAGTGATAATTCATATTCATCTTTTGAATAAAAATCATAGAGACCAGGCTTCATAATATTGTTAAATTCACCATTAAGAAAAAAAAAGGATTTTGAATCAAGATATTTTTCAACCATTAATCCAATAAATGGAACATATGTTGAATCAAAAACATTATAAGTGTAAAATAAGCTGGCACCAACGTAGGATTTCGTAATATCTATTACATCAACGTGATAGTAGTCAGGAATGTCAAATTTGAAATTCACTTTTGGTTTGGAAGCAGAAATGCCCAACGTTGGCCCAAATTCAAAATTATTATCATACAATGAGAAAAATCCTTGAATTGAATAGTCAGAATATGAATAATAACTATTTCCAAGATTTGTGATATATTTGGCAGTTATTCCAGAAGCTTGTGCAAAAATATTGCTCACCAATACAAGAATTAATACAAATAGAATTAAACTTTTATTAAAACACATATTGCAAACCTACACCAAAGTTAAGAGATGCAATATGCATTAATAGTGAGGAACTATGTATCTTTTTACTCATCCCGTATTCATCATATTCAAGATTTAGCCAGCGGTGCTGATATTCTAATTCAAATGTAACTCTAAAATTATTTTTCCTAATCTTAAAGCCACCAAGCATTGCAAAAGAATAGTCATTGCTTGTTTTATAGTTATATAAACCAGGATTGATAATTGCTTTGTTTTTTGATTCATCAATAATAGAATCGATTAAGATATTTCCCCTCACTCCAATAAAAGGAGAATAAGTTGCTTTGCATGGGGAAAAATAAATAGCTCCTCCAAAGTGATTTTTCAAAATATTAGCTTCATCTGAGAATGAATATTCTGGAACTGTAGAAGCAAAAGGAATTTCTGAATAAGAGAATCCAAAATTGGGTCCAATTTCAATCATATCATCCCAAATAGAAAAAAGTCCTTCAATTGAAAATGCATGGTAAGACCAGTATGTTAATTCATTAACTAAGGGGTCATTATTTATTTGTGTAGAATATTTAGCCGAAAGAATAAAATCTTTTGCTCTAATATTTGAGTTAATTATTACAAGAATAATACAAAATAAGAATTTTATCATTTCTTTTGCCATTATGATTTGTTTTTAATGTTGGTTCAAAACTAATGAAAAGAAAAATAAAGTAATATGATAAAAATAGTAATATCAAATCATTATCTTTACAATAACAAAAAGAAAACTTATGAAAACAAAATCTGGATATGTTGCAATAATTGGAAAGCCAAATGTTGGCAAATCGACCTTGATGAACAGCATTCTTGGCGAAAAAATTTCGATAGTTACAAATAAACCACAGACTACTCGTAAACGTGTTCTAGGTATTTTATCTGACGAAAAATATCAAATTATTTTTCTGGACACACCTGGAATTTTAGATCCAAATTATTTGCTTCAGAAAAAATTTATGGAGTATGTTCAAAATTCGGTGAATAATGCAGATGTTTTAGTTGTTCTTGTTGACGTAGTAAACGATAAAGATGGAAGAAATACACTTGAAGATAAAATAGTAAAGCAGATTTTAGACAAACAAAAGAAACCCAAAATATTAATTCTGAACAAAATTGATAAATCAAACGAAGAAATTGTAAATAGATTAGTAGAAAAATTTGAAAAATTGAATTATTTCCAAAAAATTATTCCTATTTCAGCATTGTTAAAATTTAGTGTACCAGAAGTTGTAAATGCAATTGTTGAACTTCTTCCAATTGGACCAAAGTATTATCCCGACGATCAGCTTACAGATGAGCACGAGCGATTTTTCGTTTCCGAAATTATTCGCGAAAAAATATTTGAAATATATAAAGAGGAAATTCCTTTTAGTACTGAAGTTTTAATTGAAGAATTTAGCGAAAATGAAGGACGTAAAGATTTTATTTCAGCAAGTATTGTTGTTGAGCGGGAAACTCAAAAACCAATTATTATTGGCAAAAAAGGGGAAGCCATAAAAAGAGTTGGTAAATATGCTCGCGAAGCAATTGAAGTTTTGTTAGGTAGACCAGTTTTTTTGGAATTGCGAGTTAAAGTCCGCCCAAAATGGAGAAGCGACGAAAGACTTTTAAACTCATTTGGATATAATGATAATGAATAACTCCTTTTATGGTCGCTATAAAGGTGAAGTTAATCTACTTATTGTAACTTTACTTTGGAGCGCAACATTTGTTATTGTTAAAGGTTCTCTAGAAGATATTTCGTCTATGTTGTTTATTGGACTTCGTTTTCTTATTGCTGGCTTAATTCTTTTACCAATTGTAATTAGACAAAAACTTGATTGGAAAAATTCAAAATTACTTCCGCCAATATTTTTGGGCGTTTTGCTATTTCTTGGATTTGCTACACAAACCGTTGGACTTAAACATACATCTGCGACTAAATCAGCATTTTTAACTGGGTCGGCGGTTGCTATTATTCCTTTTCTACAGCTAATTATTGAAAAAAAGAAGCCCAAAACTGGTCCTTTAATTGGCGTTGCAGTCGTTTTAATAGGAATTCTTTTTCTCTCTGGAGGAAATTCTATTGTTACTTTGCTAACAGATATTGTAACTAATTTTAATTTTGGTGATTTCCTTACTCTTATCTGTGCAGTGTTTTTTGCACTTTATGTTGTTTATCTCGATATGCTTTCAGCCAAATATATTTTTTGGATGCTTCTAATTATTCAAATTGGAGTTTCAGCAATTTTATCATTTTCAACTGCAATAATTTTTGATTTTATAAATTATGAGTCACTAAGAGTTGAGTTAACAACTCAACTAAGTTTTGGAATTATTTATACTTCAATTTTTGCAACACTTTTCACAACCACTTTGCAAACAAAATATCAAAAATTAGTTTCACCAACCAAAGCTGGAATTGTATATTCGTTTGAGCCAATATTTGCTGCCATAATAGCATTTGTGTTTCTAAGTGAACGAATATCTCCATTTGGTTTGCTTGGGGCAATTCTTATTTTTGTAGGACTAATCATATCAGAAACTTACGATGGAATTTTTAAATCATTACGGAAATCTGATTAATCTATCCAATCTATGTGTAATTTTTCATATTAATAACTAACTTTGACAACATCAATTATAATTATTTCTAATAAATGTCTAATAATTTTGTAAAAGCTGAGATAACGGTTTCGGGATTAGTTCAGGGTGTTGGATTTAGATATTTTGTTTATTCTAAAGCACAAAATCTTGGTTTAACTGGATATACAAAAAATATGTTTTCTGGTGAAGTTTACACGGTTGTTGAAGGTGAAAAGTATTTAGTGGATGAATTGATTGATTATATAAAAATTGGACCAAGCCGCTCGCATGTAAGAAAGCATTCGGTTAATTGGCTTGAATATAAAAATGAATTTAACTTATTTGAGATAAAATATTGAAATTAGATTATAGAATTGGTTTTGGTTACGATGTGCATCAATTTGCAGATGATAGAAAATTTATGCTTGGCGGAATTGAAATTCCATTTGAACGTGGATTAAAAGGGCATTCAGATGCCGATGCTTTATTGCATTCCATTTGTGATGCAATGCTTGGCTCATTGGCACTTGGCGATATTGGCAAACACTTTCCTGATACTGATCCAAAGTACAAAGGTATTTCTAGCAAAATACTTTTAACTGAAGTAAATAATTTGGTTGAAAGTGAAGGTTACAAACTCGGCAATCTTGATTCCACAATTGTATTGCAACGTCCTAAAATAGCCACACATATTGAAAGCATTAGAAAAATGATTGCCTCCATTCTTTTTTGTGATATAAACCAAATTTCTGTTAAAGCTACTACATCAGAATGGATGGGATTTGTGGGCGAAGAGAAGGGGATTAAAGTTATT
>Ga0180007_10001852_pt1 | contig 26680 bp, 26 predicted proteins | sample MM_PC_MetaG_FD_121122 | JGI IMG/M metagenome (GOLD analysis project Ga0180007, IMG submission 121122) | Groundwater microbial communities from the Aspo Hard Rock Laboratory (HRL) deep subsurface site, Sweden - MM_PC_MetaG | ecosystem: Environmental > Aquatic > Deep subsurface > Groundwater... | reverse complement strand
CGCCTCGGACCAGGAACCCGAGCACGTCAAAGTCTGGTTCGCAGCGGAAATCGCACCGTTCATCCGCGAAGAGTCCCGCCACGCGTCGCAGAAGCTCACCGAAAACAGTGACGGGAGCCTCTTCTTCGAGGTCGATGTGGCGGAACCGGAAGAGGTGCTTTGGTGGGCCCTGCGCTGGGGAGGGAATTTCGAGATCATCGAACCGCAGTGGCTCAGGGACGAAGCCATCAAGACCATCAGGAAGATGGCGCAGCGGTATAAGAACAGCTGACGCGTTCGATCTAAAGGAACTGTTCTTGGGGAGCGCAAAAAAAGGCCTGGCTGGACTGGACGGGAGGGGCGCTACGAGGAGTGTTACAGAGGTAGGCTTCCCAAGATTGGCATGTGCCACACACATCGTGACAAAGGCTTGTGACACGTTTTTTCAAAATTACGTATTTTTTCGCGAATTCCAGAACGATTTGACCACTGAATTCGGCATCGTGACCAGATTCATAAGCGCAAAAATCAGTGGGATATTCGCAGCGCGAACGACTGAAAAACTCAACATATTCCATTACAAAAAAGAGAAAATATCGTGGCCGAAAATGAGCCGGTTGGCCTCAACATAGAACTTAAAACCTTTCAAAGCTTCTGCTTCTGATCTGGTGATATGCTTCAAAAAACAAATATTACTTTTTAATATGACCCAAAAACCTCCCAATCATAAGCTCAATTTCACCGGAAAGAGCTTTCAAAACATAATCACCATCTTTCAATTCAAAATCATATTTTTTTTCTATATAGTTTTTAATTAAAACATTCATATCCTCATCATCCTTTCTCATTTTATCTGCATATTTTTCCCCAAAAACAATATAATTTAGATCCAGATTATATTGTTTTGCAATCAGAATTGCCCACGATGCTGGGAACGTGTTCCCAGTTTTTTGCTTCGACACTGAAGCACTTGATATCCCCAAAAACTCTGCAAGGTTCGTCGACGTCTTCAGATCCGTCAGCTCGGATATCCGCCGGAAAACATCCTCAAACTCCAAATCCATACCCGCACGACTCATCTAGCCCTCCAAATTTTTAATCTTTTTCCTAAATCAATTTAGGAAAAATCTAAATAATTTAACAATATTATGACAAGTACTTCGATTAAACGCATTTATTTTTAAATATATATTGACAAAACTAGCCTAGAGCTATATATACCCATCTCATAAGTCAACTTTTTTAACCAAAAACAAACAGGAGATTTCTGATGTGCAAGAACAAAAAAGACAAAAACTTGGTCCCCTTTGGAAAGTACGAGGGACAACCCCTCGAAGTCCTTTTGGCCGACAAGTCCTATTGCGCCTGGATGGCTGGTCAGGCCAGCATTCGCGAACAGTACCCATATCTGTACAGTTTGGTACTCAATGATCCTGAAAACGATATCAAAACGCCTAACCATAACAGAATGCAGGCAGAATATTTGACCGAAGACACAATGTTGAAACTTTTCTACTTGGTCAACCCGGAAATATTCTCTCACGAAAAAAAATATTATGTACGCAATCTTAATGATTATTTCACTGACAAGATGTCAATCGTCAAGAACGTGTTCGAAAGCGTAAGTAGCAGAATTTCTGAAATCAAAATAATGGCTGATGAAGTAGCTTCAATATCGGAAAATTGGAATATGCGCGGAAAAAAATCATTTACTATCCCTGTTTCTCCATTCAAAAAATATACGGACGGAAGAAAACAGGAAGAATACTTGTTCAGCAGTCCTGCAAGTTTGATCGTAAGCAATCCGGAAGAACTTTACAGGAACACCGTCCGGGACTTTGACTTGTTCCATGCGTTTTTTGAAGAATCCAGACTATACTTGGCTGAATCACAGTTCAAGCAGATCAGTCCTTGCAAGATTTCGTTCGAAAAAAAGTTCAATGATGTAACCATTGAAATCAAACACCATGAAGAAATTAACCCGAAATTCTCATCGCGTGTCGAAAAATTTTTCGGGCGTGCTTTGTACAGATACTCCGTTGGCAATAACGAACAGCTTAATTACCCGGACTTTTTGCTTGCAGAATGGAGGTATGCAAACCCAAAAAAAACCAGTGAACTGTATTATGTCGAACTCAAACCAAGCATTGGCGATGACTATCACACGGTTTTGAACCAGATATCGAACCGCAGGGAACAGAACAAGATGTACATCAAGCAGAAAGCATCACAAAATGTGAGATATATTCTTGTCATCGGCGTCTATGACGGAACCGGCGTTAGCTTTGAAAATGTCAAGAGCATCTTCAAGAGCGAAGAAATTGATGTTGTGCTGGAAAAGGACATCGAAAACGTTAAACTGCCGAAGATCGAAAGCGATTTCAGAATCAGTCATTCTGAACTCCCTGCTTTGATTGAAATTTTTAACATCCTTGATTCTATGAAAAAAACAATCCGCAGTACGGATGAATGTTTTGCAGACAAGAACAATCGCGCATCAGGATTCTAGTCAATTTAAAAATCAGCACTGCGCCGCTGCGTGCATATCAAAATTGCACGCAGCTGCGCAGTGTCGTTTCAGAAAAGCAGCGCGACCAGGTTCACCCCGCGCTTCCTGAGCTGATAAAGCACCTGTTCCTGTTCAGCCTGCAGTTTATGACCCGCACCCCACCTTGCCAGACCCTTCAACTGGTCGCCGCGCAACGCGCCCTCGCTGAACAATCTGGCGCCCTGCCATGCAGGCAGGCTGGCCTTAAGGAGTTCCAGTGTTTCTCGATTCGGAAAGAACTTCCCGTCACGCCCCGATACGGCGGACAGCCTGTCAAATATGGCCAGTCCGTCAGGATCGAAGTCTCCGAAGTGAACCCAGCGGCATGAGGCCGGAGCCGATTTGAGCCAAGCGGCAACCCCTCGTGATGCATACCCCCCCGTGTAAATGAGGATTCCTGTAGGAAGGATGAGTTCCAGAAAGGGAGAGAGATTTTCGCAGGACATTATGAAATGAAGGCGCGACAGGTCGTACTGCTCCGGGCTGGCATGGGCGGACATCAGGACGGCCTGGCCCTGATATTTCGTGACATCGGAAAGGTCCGGGCCTCCTGCTATGTGCGGAAGCGATGAAAAGGCTTTGATCCGCAACTCTCCCCGGCTGGGCTTAAGGGCGAGCCAGTCCTCGTAGATACGGGACAGGATGGAGACGGAGCCGATGTGCTTGGAGTCTCCAAAGAGTTCGGCGCTGAGTTGCTGCCGCCAGACCATGCCCACGGTCTGCTCGGTCTTTTCCAAAGCCATGAGTAGGCACAGACAGTCTGCCGCCCGATCAACGATCCGGACTCCGAGTCCCATGGCCGTGGCCAGTGATTCGGCTGAGTCCAATTTGCCGATGACATCCGAAAACTCGGGCGTAGCCAGCAGGCGTCGCAGTTCTTGCGCATCGACCAGCACGGCGGAGTTCTTCTCGCGCCGCACGATTCCCGCCCGCTCCAGCATGGCGAACTCGGCGTTCCAGCCCGCTCTACCCCGCTCCAGCAGACCGCGCCAGGCAAGGCACCGGGCAGTAAGATCCTTCACTCAACCTCCCCAACATGTCCGGAATCTTCGCTTACTGCGGCAACCGTTTCCGCCGCCTGCGGGACGTAGACGCCCACATGGGTCACGCCCTGGGGCAGCGCTGTGAGGATATGGGTCAGCGAGTCGGAGATATTGAGCATCCTGGGCAAGGCCAGCACCAGCTGGCACTCCACTCTGTCCAGCAGGTCGCGCACGGTGTTCATGGCCCGCTCGTCAAGACGCTCGGCCTCATCCAGGGCCATGAGCAGGATGCCGCTGCCGCGATGCTGGCCCGAGTCCGAGCCTTCATAAAAAAGCAGGCTCAGGCAGATGGCCAGGTTGATGCCCAGGCCCTCACCGCTGGAAAAACCGCTGCGGCGCTCACGGCCGGCGTCGTCCTCAATGGCCCAGCGCAGACGGACATAGGTGCGGTAATCCGTGATCTGGTCGTCTTCGAGCTGCGCGCCCTTGGCATGGCGGGCGATGATCTCCCGGATCTGATCCAGGAATTCACGCAAGCCCACCGCCGAACCGGACGAAAACAGCGACAGCTGACCGGTGCCCCGCAGATGTTTGAGCCCTTCGTAGGCGGGCTCATGCACTTTCTCTAGGTACACTTTGCGCACCTTGCCAAATCCCAGGTTGGAGAGGATGTCGTTGATCCTTTGCAGCTTGCGGGTCAGGGCGCGGATATCGGCGTCCACATTGTTGCGGATCGCTTCCACGTAAACGCGCAGCTTGCCTTCGATCTTCGCCAGTTCGTCGCGCAGGGCCTTGAGCTTGTCTTCCTCGCGATCAAGCTCCACATCGGGAGGCAGCAGCATGGTCAGCACATCGCCCACCAGCTGATCGGGTTCCCTGTCCCGGGGCATGGCCAGCTCCTGTCCGTATTCCCGGCAGACAAGCTCCAACTGCCCGGTCAGGGCCACCCTTGCCTCGGCCCAGGACTGACGGGCTTCAACTCGCTTGGCCTCATTCCAATCTCCATGGAGGGCGCCTGGGTCGTCTCCAGGATAATACTGGCCCCAATGCGCGTTGGCCTGTTCCATTTCCGCAGCAGCATGTCGGAGCTTGCCGGATATATCGTTGAGCGTGCTGGATCTGTTCTGCACGTCGGCGCGCAGCTTGCCCAGTTGCTCAGCTCCGGCGCGGATTTTCCCCTTGATGGAGTCCAGCTCCTTCTTTAGCTCCGCCACCCGCCGCGCCATGAGCTCGGCCTGCGTAAAATCGACGCGGCCCTCCAGGACATCGAGAGGCTCATCTTTTTCCAGGGTTTCGCGCAGAGCAAGGGCCTTAGTCCTTGAATTATCGGAATCCCGCCGTTCCCGATCAAGTTCGGACTGTCGCTTCTGAAATTCTCCCTGACTGGTGCGCAGCCGCGCCAAGCCCTCTTCCAGGACTTTCACGTCCCGCTCAATCTCCGCAATCCTGGCGCGCACGGCATCGAGCTGCGCCGGGCTTTCCGCCAGTTCGAAAGACTGGATGCGACTTTTGAGCTTCTCAACGCAGTCATGACAGGCCTTGGTCCGGGCCTGCCCTTCGGACACAATGCGCACACGGGTGGCCAGGGCCTCTTCAAGCACCACGCTTTCCCGGTCGCAGAGGGCGTCCCAGGCCCCGAACACTGCGGCAAGGCGCTCTTCCAGAGCCCGCTGGGAAGCCATGTCGGCTTTGAGGCGGGCCATGGTTGCGTCGCATTCCTCCAGCTTCCCCGCCAGGGCGATGAGCTGCTCTGCACGCGCGCGGCTGGACAACCAGACCGGGCCCTGCGGCTCGTACCAGGCCAAGGCGCCCCGCCCGCCAACCGCAGCAGCGGGACTTGTCCAGTCCTCTTCCCCGGCCTCGGAGGTGACAACGAAGACCCTGTCCGGCCCTTCCAGCCTGTCTAAAATTTCGGCACCCTCCCTGGGACGGATGGCCAGGGCGAAGGGGCCAAGGCGCGTCTGCCATGCCGCGGCCTCCTGGACGTCGAGCTGGTCAAAATCCATGGCCACGGGATCGGCCAAACCCAGATCGACCATGCGCTGCGCCTCGGGCGGCAGGGGCGGACGTCCCTGGGCCAGGGTGTCGCGCAACTGCTGAATACGGCCGCGCTCGGCGACAAGCTTCTCTTCCTTGAGGCTCAGGCGGATGATTTCATCCTTTACGGCGCGCAGCCTGGCTTCAACATCCTCACGCTGGGGAGGATCAGTCACCGCGTTTACCACCACCAGGTTCTTCCAAAGCAGCAAGGCCTCTTCATGGCGTTTCGTGCGGCGGCGCAGTTCCGTCAGCTGTTCCTTCCACGTGGGGAGAAGACGCAGCTCCTGAAAAGGGCCGTCCCATTCGTTCCAGGCCTCGATGACATCGAAGGCGGAGGCAACCTTGCGACCCAAAATCTCCGCAGCCTTGGTCAGGTCGGCCTCGAAGCTCCGCCACGCCTTCGCATCCTTGGCCAGCTGTGTCTCCTGTCCGGCCATCTTCTCCCGTTCAATTAAAAGTTCTGTCCGCTTGGTATTCCCGGAAGTGATCTCCTCCGAAACTACGCGATATTTCTCGGTAATGCTTGTCTGTTCGGAAAGAATCGCCTGAAGACGCTTGTCCGCCTCGGCCAGCTCCTTGCCGGCGGCCACGTATTCCCGGTGCCGCCGCAACTGGGCATCCAGCGACGATTGCTGTTTCTGCAGCAGATCGCGTTGGGTGGAAACCTCGGATTCCTTTTTCTCCAGGCTGGTCAAGGCGGTCTGCTGCGCGGTAAGCTCCTGCTGGGCCTTTTCCTGCTCCGCCCGGAGTCTGCCCTCCTGCTGTCGCAGGGCTTGGACACGCCCCGAGGAAACCACAAGATCGGCGGCCAGGCTCTCGCGCCGCGCGCTGTCCAGAGCAACACGCAGCTCCTCGAGTTTGAGCCGCGTCTCCCGGAACCGGACCAGCCGTTTGAGGCGTTCCTCCACGCCACGACGGTCGTGCATCAGCTTTTCCACATCGCTGAAATTCATCTTCCTGGCGGGCGGCGGGCAGAGCATGTCTTGCAGAAACGCCTGCAGGTCCGTCAGGCGCGGCTGTGTGATCTGCCGCCACAGTCCGGCAAAACTCTTCTTCTTGCCGGGCCGCATGAGGGGGATGGGCAGGATGCCCTGCTCGTGCAGGAAGGCGTGGTAATCATCCACGCGCTCGAAGGGCAGATAGTCGGCCGTGGGGGCGGCCTGCAGGATCCTGCGCGACAGGACCTGAAAATCCGGGGTGATGGTGCTTGTCTCGGGATCGAAGAACAGGCTTTCCTGAAGCGGGACACGCCGCAGCACAAAAGGCGAGAGGTCGAGCTGTTCGCCGCTAGGGCGCACGGCCAAGCGCACTCCCATGGCAGTGACCTCCTCGTGCCCGGCGATGCCGATGGCTGCCCAGGCCACACGCTGGCGCAGCTGGCCGATAATGGAGCGGTCATTCTGACCCGAGGCCACGTTCATGGAAATGTACTGCTGGTGGCAGAGGATCACGGTCTGGATGGCGTCCAGGAGCGTGGTCTTGCCCACGCCGTTATTACCGGACAGGACCGTCAAACGGCCGTGCAGGGGGATCAGGCTGCAGGGGAAGAGTTGATAACCGACCAGCAGCAACTCCCGGGCCCAGATCGGATCAGGACTGAAAAAGGGCAGGTTCATTCATCCTCCACCGCGTCATCACTGTCATCGCTTTCCGGTTCGGTCTCGAACCCGGCCCACAGGGTTTTGACCACGCCGAGCAGATCGGTCGCTTCGCTGCCCTGATGCAGCAGCGCGTTGCGACTGATCTCCAGGAAACGCTGCAGGGCCGGCAGGCGGTAGACCTGAAGATCACGCCACTCCGCCCGCACCGAGGGACGGAGCTCCACGAATCGGTAGCGGGCCAGCTCGTTCAGGAAAGTGCGGATGGCGTCGATCATCCTGTCGCGGTTCTGTTCCGTCTCGGCCCGCTGTCGGCCTCGCCCACGCACGGGCAGGAAGACCGGGACCAGCATGTTGAAATCGAAATTAGAAAGAATCCGCCCCGCCAGGTCGGCGGCCGGCACCGATTCCTGGCCGTCCACGCCTTCGGTCACGAAGTGCCAAGCCAAAAAGATGCCCAGGAAGGTCGCCCCGCGGCTGAGCCGTTCGGCCTTGACCAGCCCCGAGTTGGGCTTGAGATAAAAGAAACTCTCCCCGCCCAGGTCGCTGCGGCACAACCTGTATCCCAGAAAAGCAAAGAAATCCTCCCAGTCCGACTGGTTGCGGTCCAGAAAGCGAAACTCGGGCCCCATGAAGGGATCAATATGCTCGCCGCGCTGTAGGTGGTGGATGATGCGCCGGGACAGGGTCGGGGAGGCGAACAGGACATTGCCGTCGCCGTCGTCGGGCATAGGATCTTGAATTGGAACGTCAGACATGAGGCGTGTCCAGGATGACGGGTTGCATGAGAGTTGGCCCTAGAACCTCCCACGGGGTGTGAGCAGCACGGACCAGGACGGTCGGCTTCCAGGCCGGCATGTCGTTTAGGATATACCACAGGGCCAGGATTTCGGCATCGGGATCGGCCGCGTCCGGAGCCAAGAGGCTTCGGATCCAAGCGGCAAGGGGTCGGGGTGAGAATGGGGTGGAACTCCATTGTCTGCGCGCTTCGCCAAGAAGCTCCCCGCGCCACGGCGCCTGGATGTTCCTGACCGGATCGGGCACGAAGGCGGACAGTGCCGCCAGCGCCGCCGGGTCGAGGGTGACAGGGCTTTGGCTTTGAGAAGCGCTGAATTCGAGGCTAATGGCGCACGGACGATTCTGACCAAGCACGGGCATGGTCAACGGTTCGCGCAGGGCCAGGCGCAGCAGGTCGAGTTGCAGCCGACCTAGGGCGTCGCGGCGGGACAGGGAACCAACGAAGGATTGATAGGAGACGCACTGCCGGACGAACCGGATGAGGTTTGCGAGCATGCGCTCGATGCGATGGCGCATCCCCTCCAGAAAATCCAGCGCCCGCCCGATGGCGGTGCGCAACTCCGGCTGGGAAAAACGGTCATGACATTCCGAGAGCGCAGCCATGAGCGGCATGTAGGCAGAGCCGTCCTGGACCGCGTCAAGCAGCTCGTCCAGATACTCGCGCCCCTTGCGCACCGCGGCCAGGGCCTCCTCAAAGGCCTGTTCGTCCTGCCCGCTGCCCAGCCGCTTGGCGGTCTGCTCCTGATCGAGGAGCCCTTCTTCTATGGACAGGAGCTTGTACTCGATCTTCTCCCGGATGGTGCCGTGAAAGAAATGGGTCAGCCACTTGGCAAGCTCCGCAGGATCGCCCTGCCCCATCTCCTGGCGTAGCGAAGAATGGGCCTGGTTCAGGAGGGTGCACAGGTCCTCGCTACCAAAGTCGGCATCTTCCAAGAGGTCCCGGGCAAGACTGCGCCCAAGCCGCGTCAGGCAGTACTCCTGAGTCCGCGAATCCGTCACCGACGTGCGCACCATCCTGAAGCGCACCAGCCGGTCAATGACCTGCGCTGGCTGGGAAACATCATCCTCCATGCCCAATTGAACAGCAGCATGGGAGAGTTGCTGCCGCAACTCACGGTCCGAAATCCTCGCCGCCTCCGTGGCCAGCTCGCGAAAATACAGCCAGCCGACGAAAAGCAGGTCCTGTTTGGAAAGCTCGAGCCCACGCGGAAAGCGGTTGGCGAGGCTACTCAGTTTAAAGAGAATATCCTGCTGCTGCATGCCGACAGGAGATATACGGATTGCCTTGCGGGGTCCACCTTACAAAGCAGAGTGTGAAATGATTGAGGAGTGGGTGCAGCGCCACGACCCGTCCATTACTGGAATCAGGAAGAAGTAACTCAAGAAATTAAGTGGACCTAAATTTCCCGGATGGCCAAAAGTGTATGACAATGCAACAGAAACGAGTGCGCTATCCCGCACCGTCATACACTTTATAATAATTGACTTTTTCAAAAAGAAGCAGCAATTATTTGCGCCAAACACTGCCATATCCTGCTTCCAGCAACTGTTTTTTGATTGGCAGACGTCAGACAAAAGTAGAACCGACGAAGCTAATTATCCCTATTATTTTTATCTTTTTCTGAAGAATAGCCGTCATTGTATCCATCGATAACTGCATCGGCCTTTCTTTCGATTTTTGCTTGCGCCTTGCCAACCGACCTTCCAGCCCATTCACACCCAGACACAAGCAGACATGCAACTATCAATATGAAAACAAAATTGCGAATCATTACCCCTCCCAAAAGAAAATTTAAAGTATTTTCGTACGCCTTCAATCCAAAACAATAATTATTCTGTGCAAAAAATACCTATTTCTTTCAAATTTTAGTAAGTAGTTATAAGTATTTTTTTAAATTCGATTTTTAAAAATATTAAAAATTTCATGAAAAAATAAATATATCGTTCAATGACATGCACTAATTATATAATAACGATATTTAACCAGTAATAATTATCATTAAAAAGTCAATTTTTCGAGTTGAATTTTTTTATCATTTCATATATTTTCCTATGCTTATTTAAAAACACATACAAATTATAAAAAAACATGAAAATAAACAACAAGCTATTACACACATTATTTGTTTTATTTTTTATTTTCACCCTTACATCTTGTGCAACAAACAGAAGCGTGCTGATTGTTACTCCGGAAAACCCTCTTTCGTCAACATTTTTGGATAAATCTGCGGTTATCAGATCAATTACTGATGCTCGACAGTTCATGGAAAAACCTCCCACTCCAGACATCCCGTCATTAGGACAAGGTGGAGTTTCAAAACATAGCACAGAATTGCGATCGCGTGCCATTGGGAGAAAGCGAAATGGATACGGGAAAGCTCTAGGTGATGTTTTTCTCGAAGACAACAATTCTGTTCAAAATCTAGTTATTAACACATTGACAAATGTTTTGAACAATTATGGATATGAAATGCATGATATAAATTCAACATATCCACCAGACACAATTTTTATTGATATTACGGTTAATAAATTTTGGTCTTGGATTGATATCGGATTTTGGAGCATAGGAATTGAAGCTGAAATTGATACCGATGTAAGCATCACATATGACGATAACAAAACTATATCAATTTCAGCACGTACGTCTAATCGAGTCATGGCCGCAACAGACTCTGCATGGAAAGAAACGATAGACCTAGTCCTCCAAAACTACAAAAATAATGCTGTGGAAGAATTTAAATTTCTAGCCATGCATAAATAGCAGCAACTTCTTCATCTATTTAAGGGTTAGTCGTGAATTCTCAAGGAATCTCTCTTGTTACTGGTGCCAGCAAAGGAATTGGCGAAGCTACAGCCATCCGTCTCGCCGAAGCAGGATTTGACATTTGGCTTAACTACCTGAGCGACCATGATAGTGCCCGCCGAATACAAGCCCAAATCGAAGGATTTGGAAGAAACTGCACGCTCGTTCCCTTTGATGTTAGCGACTTTACAGAATGTCAGAAAGCGCTTGCGCCTCTCTTAGAAAAAGACACGCCATTTTCAATAGTAAACAACGCTGGAATCACAAAAGATTCTCTTTTAATATGGATGGAAGAAGACGACTGGAACAAGGTTATCAACGTACACTTGTCCGGATTTTTTAATGTCACACGCACAGTACTTCCCTTCATGCTCAGAAAAAGAAAAGGGCGCATCATAAATATCTCATCAACATCTGGAGAAACTGGTGTAGCAGGGCAAGTAAATTATTCTACTGCAAAGTCAGGACTCATTGGTGCAACACGTTCACTTGCTATAGAAGTTGCAAAGCGAAATATTCTCGTCAACGCTGTTTCTCCAGGATTCATTGATACTGATATGCTCAAGGAACTACCGGTCGAAGAAATATCCAAAAAAATTCCATTAGGTCGAATTGGAAAAGCTCAAGAGGTTGCGGAAGTCGTTGCTTTTCTTTGTTCTCCAGGATCTTCCTACATAACTGGGCAAGTAATTTCCGTTAACGGCGGAATATATACATAAATTATTAATTTTTTATTAATTACAATGAATAAAGTCGCAATTACAGGAATTGGCATTATCTCTACATTAGGGAACAGCAACAAAGAAGTTTCAAAAGCCCTCTATCATGGCAAATCTGGAGTTTCAATAGATCTAGAACGATCAAAGCTAGGCTTTTCTTCACCGATTACAGGATCCATCAAAGGGTTTAACACCAAAGATCTCCTCAATCGCAAACAACTGAAGACCATGCCAGACTTCGCTGTTTGGGCTTATGCAGCAGCAATGGAGGCCATCGGTCTTTCCGGACTGGACCCAGCCGACCTGAAAAATGAGAAAACCGGCATTATTTTCGGCTGCGACTCCAGCTGTATTGCAGCGCTTGAACAGGTTGAACTTCTCAAAGAACGTGGCGAGACAGCCCTTATTGGCAGCGGCCTTGTATTCAGATCCATGACCTCGTGTATTAGCATGAACTTGAATACACTCCTTGGAACCAAGGGGGCTTGCTGGACTCTAAGCGCAGCATGCTCCAGTTCCGGTCATGCCATTGGTCAAGCAGCGGATCTAATCGCCCTTGGCCGTCAAGACCGAGTGATTTGTGGTGGAGCACAGGAAATCAACTGGCAATCCATCTGCAGCTTTGATGGTCTGGGCGCTTTCTCCACTCGCGTCGCAGCGCCCGAATCTGCCAGCAGGCCCTTTGACCGTAATCGCGACGGACTTGTTCCCAGCGGAGGCGCCGCAGCCGTTCTACTGGAAAATTGGGACATGGCCGTCGCGCGTGGCGCCAATATCCTTGGAGAATTGGCTGGCTATGGCTTTTCCTCCGATGGCAGCAATCTCTCCGTCCCAAGCGCCGACGGGTTGGCCAGGTCCATGAAGGGCGCATTGCTGGCTGCAGGCGCTACTCCCGGCGACATCGACTATATTTGCGCGCACGCCACTTCCACTCCTGCGGGTGACGGTGTCGAAGCGAGTAATATCGCGACTGTTTTTGAAGATTGTCGCCCCATAACAACCTCGACGAAATCCATGACCGGTCATGAACTCTGGATGTCTGGAGCGTCGCAGGTTGTATATTCGACGCTTATGGCCAGAGATGGATACATCGCACCGAACATCAACTTCGAAGCGCCTGATGATGACACGGCAAAACTCAACATCGCAACAGAAACGATTCATCGCCCTCCCCGCATGGTTCTTTGCAACGCAGCTGGATTCGGAGGAACTAACTCTTCACTCATCCTGCGTTACAAGTAATGCGACAAGATTTTGTAATCATCGGTTCCGGCATTTCTGGCATGACGGCAGCACTGCTTCTCGCGCGCCAGGGGTTCAAAGTCACTTTGGTGGAAAAATTTCGATCTGCATCTCCCACGATGCGTGGTTTTTCACGACAAGGTGTCTATTTTGACACTGGCCTTCATTATACCGGGAGCTTCGCTTCTGGAGAAATCCTGGACGTATATTTTAGATATCTCGGCCTCGAAGGTATTGTGCGCACGCCTTTCGATCCTCATTGTTTCGACAGGCTGCGGTATCCTGACCATGATGTGGAATTCCAACTCCCTGTCGGCTACGACCATATTCGGCTCAGACTCTGCGAAAATTTCCCTCGCGAAGCAAAGGCGATTCATACATATTTTGATGATGTTCGCGAAAATTTCGAACATTCACCATTTCTGAATCTGGAACGCAAAGTATCGGTTGATGATCTTGGAAGTCCAGCCAACATTCTCACGCTGGGGTCCTATCTCAACGAGTTGACCAACGACAGACTCCTCAAATCAATTTTTGGCATACACGCCTTGCTTTACGGCGTGCCTCCGCAAGAAGTTGCCTTTTCGGACCATGCGAAAATCGCGGGTTCCTATTACCAATCAGTTCATGGCATTGTAGGCGGTGGTTTGAGCGTAGTACGAGCTTTTGAATCCGCTCTTGAAACTTCGGGTGTAGAAGTCCGCTACGGGAATGGCGCGAAACAGGTACAACTGACTCCTGCGGGAAAAATATGCGGGTTAATTCTTGATGACAATGAAGTCATCGAAACAGATCAAATTCTAAGCACGATTCATCCCGCCAAACTCCTTGATCTGGTCCCGGATGGCGCCTTTCGTCCTACCTTTAGCCGCCGCCTTCGCGAACTTGTCGACACCCCTTCTGCCTTCATGCTTTTCGGAATTTCCGAAACCCCCCTGCCAATCCTTGAACGAAGCAATCTTTTCGTATGCCCGGAAACAGATATCGACAGTTTTTTCCAACCGAACCGTCTACCCGAGCAGGGTCCCTGGTACTTGGCGTCCACCAAGCAAAACAATGAAAAACGCGGCGTTGTCGTTATAGCTCCAGGTTCAATACAGGACGTGGCTGCCTGGAAGTCATCCAAACTCGGAAAACGCCCCATTGAGTACCGCGAACACAAGCAAAAGCGCCTTGATCATATGCGAAACTCTCTACTTAAACACGCTCCTGAACTTGAATCTGTTCGTTTCATCGAAGGGGCGACTCCACTTACGCTTCGAGACTACATGAACACTCCCACCGGTAGCCTGTATGGGATTCGCCATACAGTGAATCAATTCAATCCTGCTCCCGCCACAAAAATTCCAGGCCTCTTGCTCGCAGGACAATCCATTGTCGCACCTGGCCTTCTTGGGGCAGTGATCTCCGCATTTCTCACCTGCGGATTTATCATCGGCCACAACAAACTTCGCAAGGAATTGAGAGCATGCAATTGAGACGAGTCGTGATCACGGGCTTGGGTGCGGTATCTCCCTTCGGCCAAGGCGCCGAGCGACTCTTCCAAGCCCTGGTGGATGGTGAAAGTGCCGTCCGATACATTGCTGAACTAGAAAAAATTCAAGGTCTCGGCCCGCATGTGGCCGGCCTAGTTCAAGGCATAGACATCAAAGATATCCCACGTAAAATTCGACGCACCATGTCACCCATGTCGGTGTATGCATTGCTCGCCTCGCAGGAGGCCCTGGATCAGGCCCTCGTTGACCAAGATCTGCGCACAGGAGGCCGATTGGGGATCGCTCTGGGCTCCACTGTAGGAAGCGTGGGCACCATGGAAGATTTTTTTGAAGACTTTTTGCAAAACAGAAGCATCGAAGGCATCAAGTCCATGCTGTTTTTCAAGATCATGGGGCATTCATGCGCGGCAAACGTTGCTCAGACCCTGGGTATCGCTGGTCGCACGCTTGCACCTTCTGCCGCCTGCGCTACCAGTTGTCAGGCCGTAGGCCTAGGTTATGAAGCGATTGCCTTGGGTAAGCAAGACCTCATGCTTTGCGGAGGAGCTGACGAATTCCATCCGTTGACAGCTGCAACATTCGACATCATCCAGGCGGCTTCAACACAATACAACGACCGACCGCAGTGCACGCCAAGACCATTTGATCGAGATCGTGACGGCATTGTGTGCTCCGAAGGCGCTGGACTCCTCCTGTTGGAATCTTTGGATTCCGCTCGCGCTCGTGGGGCGGATATTCTCGCTGAAATTTCCGGCTTTGCATCCACTTCCGACACGTCAAGCATTGCCAATCCTGACCCCGAACCCGTTCGGCTTTGCATGGAACTGGCGCTTGCGGAAGCAGGCCTGAACGCTGCCGACATCGACTATGTCAACGCGCATGCCACCGGCACTGTGCAGGGGGACGAAGCCGAGAGCCGGGCTATTGGAGATCTTTTTGGAGCACACACGCCTGTTTCAAGCCTGAAGGGGCACATGGGGCACGCCATGGCCGCCAGTGGCGCGCTTGAACTTATCGCCTGCGTAAAAATGTTGTGCACCGGACAAATCATCCCGACCCGAAATCTTGACAACCCTGCTGTGGGGTGTTCTGCCGTCGCGCTGCCTCGTCAGATAGAAAACAAGGATTTACAAACAATTATAAAAAACAACTTCGCCTTGGGCGGAGTAAATTGCGCTATCGTACTAAGGAGATTTTTCGAATGACAAATGATGAAATCATTGAGCGAACCAACACCGCAATTGCAGAAGAATTCGAACTGGACATGAACGAACTGGTGCCATCGGCCTCATTCAAGGACGATTTGGGACTCGACAGTCTGGATGCTGTCGATATGGTTATCGTTCTTGAGCAAGAGTTCGGAATAAAAATAGGAAAAGATCCCAAAATTTTGCGGATCAGGCAACTTAGCGACTTGCATTCGTATGTAATTGACAAGAAAAATGCATTTTTAAATTGAGCGGACATGCCTACATCACAAAATCCATATATACTGAGCTCTATTTTAAGAAATATAGGATTTTATTGTGGTTTTATAATATTAAATTTGACTATTTTTATCATATCTCCACCATTATATTTAATCCTGCGAACAGCCTGCAAACATAGTTCAGGCCAGGCTGTTCGTCGGATAATATGGATTTATGGGAGAATGTGGATAATACTAGCATCTTTTTTTATTAAAATAAAAATAGATACAAAAAAAGCAGAGGATTATTCAAGTCCAAGCATTATACTTGTCAATCACCAATCTTTTTTTGATGCTTTTTGCATGGGCGCTCTTCCGATTTATGACATAGTATTCTTGGTTCGATCATGGCCATTTCGAATTCCATTTTATGGTCACTACATGCGACAAGCAAAATATATCAACAGCGAGAATATGTCCTGTGAAGAATTTGTTTGCGAAGCCAAAGAAAAGCTAAACCAGGGAGTATCGATAATAATCTTCCCTGAAGGAACTCGCAGCAAAAACGGACAACTGGGCAGATTCTATTCCGGAGCCTTCAAGCTAGCCATGGAATCTAAACTTCCCATAGTACCCGTTTGCATTGATGGTTCTGGAAAGTTTCTACCCAAAGGAAAATTGCTAATCACGGCAAATTCTATCTCGATTAGAAAACTACCTACCATTGACTCAATCGAATTTGAAAAATTTGGACAAAGAGCTCACATAGAGCTGAGAAAAAATGTCAAAAAAATGTTCATAAAAGAGCTTGAGCAGTCATTCCGGCATTACGAACCCACTTTATACGTACAAACCTGTAGCCCGAGGGAAACACAATGAAAAAGAATTCAACCTTCCTGCGCATCTTGAGCCTTATGCTTGTGGCAATTGCCATGCTGCTTATTTCGGGATGCCGCACAGTCCCTGTTCGCAATATTGAAAACGCTCCCATCGTGACAACAAGCCAAGCCCACCCCGATATGCAAAAAATTGGTGACGCCATAATCAAAGCTGGAACCAGCCTTGGCTGGAGAATGTCCCAAGAAGAGGTCGGCCAGATCATAGGAAAACTGTATGTTCGCACACACAGAGCTGAGGTGAAAATTATTTATAACCATAAAAATTATAATATTCTTTACGATAATAGCAGCAATCTTAAATATAATGCAGAAAAATCAACAATTCATAGACAGTACAACAATTGGGTTCAAAAACTTGATATTGCAATACAACGCGAAATTGTCGGCATAAAATAGACTCAAGCTAATCTACAGCTTAAAGTTAAATCGAAATTATCAAAGGACAATAGTTACAATGACTCGCTTAAGATGGGGCGTTTCTTTCAGTCAAGAAGACATCGAAAACTGCAAGCAAAAAAATGGTTTACTCTCTATGGAACTGGAACTTTCCAGAGAGTGCAATCTAAGATGCATTTATTGCTATGCAGAATCAGGAAATCGAATTATCGACGAGCTTTCATATGAAGAAGTTCTCTCTACCATAGACCAGGGAGTGGAACTGGGGGCTCGAAAAATCGTTGTTCTTGGCGGTGGAGAACCACTGTGCTATCCTCGAATATTTGACGTGTTAAATTATTTGCACGACAAGAGCGTCGAAATCGAACTGTTCACCAACGGGATGCTTATCACCAAAGAAGCTGCACAGGCCTTTATACGTCTTGGAGTCAAACCCGTAATCAAAATGAACAGCTTCTGTCCTGAAGTACAAGACGTCCTGGCGGGCCAAAAGGGAGCATTCGCAGCAATTCGCAACGGACTTACGCTACTCATGGAGGCCGGATATCCCACCAAGGACCTGCCATTGGGCGCTCAAACCGTGATCTGTCGACACAATCTGGAAGAACTGCCGGCGATGTGGATCTGGCTTCGGGAGCGCGGAATAATCCCATATTTCGAGATGCTGACTCTGCAGGGCAGGGCCAGACGACATCCTGATCTTGAACTTAGCTCCGAAGAACTTGAGCGCGTCTTCGAATCACTTGCCGACATTGACGCACAAAGATTTGGTAATTTTTGGGAGCCGCACCCTTCCGTGGCCGCCTTTTGCTGTGACAGGCACGAATACTCATGCACCGTAAGCGTAACCGGAGATGTCTTCCCCTGTCCGGGAGTGGACATCCCCGCAGGAAATATTCGCCAAACATCTCTCTCGGACATTCTGCGCACAAGCCCGCTTATTCATGATTTGCGCAACATCCGCACCAACATCAAAGGCATATGCTCCCAGTGCGATTTGAAGGCGCAGTGCTATGGTTGCCGGGGAATGGCATACCAGGCGACCGGAGACTACCTCGCCGCCGATCCCTTATGTTGGCGCAATAAAACGTGCCATGCCTAGGGAAAACGGATCATGAAAATCGTATCCTTGCCCGCGAAAGCGGATCATTTCCTCCCGCACGCTTTTCCTATGGTCTTTATCGACCGTTTGCTGGAAGCGGATGGTGAACGCGGGCTGTGCGAACTTGAACTGACTTCCGCACATATATTTGTAGATGCCCAGGGGCGCATGGACCGGGCATGCTTTGTGGAACTCGCGGCCCAGAGTTTTGCCGCCGTGAAGGGCTGGAAACTCGCCTGCCAAGATACGCCGTTCTCCAGTGGCTTTCTGGTTGGAGTTCAGGCTTTTGAATGTCTGGACGACGCGAGCGTAGGCGACCTGCTGCAGATCGAAACCATGGAACTGGGTGGCTTCGACGGATATACAGTGGTCCGCGCCACGATCAACCGTGGCGGAGAAACTATCGCCGGGGGCAAAATCAAACTTTATGTGCCTGCGTCCGATGCTCAGAATCCGGGAGCAGATGAATAATGGACCACTCCCGCACCCTGGCTTTTCATTTCGTCCTGACTGTCTGCCTCGCCATCATTTTTTCCGGCCATGCTTCGGCCGAGTTCCGGGATATTGATGCTGTCCTCCAAAAACTTCGAACGCAGGCGACTGCCGTCGAGAGTATTTCCAGCGAATTCTCGCAGGAAAACCGCCTGTCGGTCTTCGAAGAAACCATTATTTCCAGCGGCCGCTTTCTTTTCCGCAAACCTGACAAACTGCGCTGGGAATATCTGAGTCCCATTACGGAAGGCTTTGCCCTGGAAGGAGATCAGGGCGTTCGCTGGACGAAAACGACCAGGACGTCATTTTCCTTGCGTAACGACCCGCTCATGAACGTTGTCGCCAAGCAATTGCTCGCCTGGGCCACCTTTGATCTAGAATGGCTTTCCGCTGAATACGAAATTACATTGGAGGCGGATTCTCCTGTTTTACTGAAACTCGTCCCCAAGAATTCTGATACCGCACTGCTGCTCAAGCATCTCCTCATCGAATTTTCCTTGTCGTCGGAAACGGTCCAAAGAGTGGAACTTCACGAGCAAGGTGGTGACCTCACGCGTATTCTTTTTGAAAACCCGCAAGTGAACACCCCTCTCAACGACGAAATGTTCAGGTAACCCCGTATGTTTCACCTGTTTGGCCGCGCCTATGATTTTCTTGCTCCCCGAAGGGGTTCTTTGCTGGTACTCTGTGCGCTTGCCTGTCTTGCCTGCTCTTTTTTCGTTTCCAGGTTGGTTGTGCGTGAAGACATCAGCACCATGCTCCCGGACGACTCCGGCCGGATTGCCTCCGACTTTGCTCTGTTGCGCTTGGCACCATTTGCACAGCGACTCACCGTTACCGTAAGCCATACCGGCGCGAATCCTACCCAGGCCGCCGAAACCCTGGCAACCGCCTTGCGCCGGGATCCCGTTTTCACTCGCGTGCTGACCGGTCCCCCGAGCAACATTTCACTGACCTTTCTCACCAAGTTGTTGCCCTTGGCTCCGGCCCTGCTGGCCATACAGGACACGAAAACACTTTACGCCTTGACCGACCCGGAGCATGTGCAAACCGCCCTGGAGCAAAATCGACGCGACCTGCTTTCACCTGGCGCGGTGGCCTTGAAAAACGTCATCCGCCAAGATCCCTTGGGAATTCGGAACATCGTTCTGCCCAAACTGGCAGCGCCGTCGCGCCTAGCCGATGTAAGGATTGAAAACGGCCATTTCGTAAGCCGTGACGGCAAACATGCCTTGATCTTGATTGATACGGACATCCCGATGACCGACTCGCTCGGCGCGGCCAAGGTCATGAGCAGCTACGAAAAGGCGCTCGCGACCCTGCCCGAAGGCGCGCAGGCGATGCTTGTCGGCGGACATCGCCATACCCACGTCAACGCACAAGCCATTAAGGATGACCTGACAATCATCCTGCCGTCGGCCTTCATCCTGCTGGCCCTGATGTTCCTGCTTTTCATGCGCAACCGGCAAAGCCTTTATGTATTCCTGGTTCCCGTCTGCGTGGTCGGTGTCGCCGGGACAGCTACCGCTCTTGTCTACGGCTCCATTTCCGGCATTGTCCTTGGATTTGGCGCCGTGCTCTTGGGCATTTCAGTTGACTACGCCTTGCACGTCTACTTTGCCCTGCAGAATTCAAACTCTGATGAAAATCATAACCCTGCGCATACGCTCACACAAATCTCTCCGGCCATTACCTTTGGCGCCTTGACCTCATGTACGGCTCTCGCCGCCCTTCTTGTGTCCGACATCCCTGGCATCCGTCAGTTGGCCGTATTTTCACTTTTCGGCATTATTGCGTCCTTTTTCATGTCGCTGCTCGTCCTGCCACACTTCATTACCACAAAGACAGGCAGCCAGATCATCACAACTCCGCACAACGCTCGCAGAACTTGTAGCTTAGCTCCTCTCATAGCGCTTTGGATGGCCATCCTGAGTGCAGGAATCTGGTTGGGCCAGCACACGCGGATAAATGGCGACCTTCGGGAAATGAGCTTTACTCCCATAGAGATTCAGGAGGAAGAGGATGCCACCAGAACAGTCTGGGGAAACATGCGTGATCTCGCCCTGATCTTTGTTCGTGCGCAGACATTCGACGACGCTCTCAAAAAAAACGACCGTGTTTGGAGTTTCCTGCAGACAAATAACGCCACCAGTTCAATAATCAGCCTGGCTCCACTCCTCCCATCCATGCAGACACAACTGCATAATGTTAAACGCTGGGAAGCCTTTTGGCAGGCAAACGGACAAAAAACATTTGCCCTTATGGACTCCAAACAAAAGGCATTGGGCTTTTCGCCTTCGGCATTCAGCCCGTTTTTCGAATTTATCAACTCCTCGCCAAAAACCTTTTCTAGTGAGTCGCTGCATGAACTTGGTATCCAGGAATTTGTGGATGTGCTGGCCATACGCAATAACGACGAATTCCTTGTCCTCACTCTGCTTCCAGACACGGTGAAAAATGCCGCATTGTTGAGCGATGATGCCGAGCGAGAACTTGGAGCCCGATTCGTTTCCGGATCCCGATTCCGCGAACTGCTGGGGCGCGCAATGCGTATTGATGTCTTGTGCTTCAGTGGCTCGGCCCTAGCAGGGGTGGTGCTGCTCAATGCGATACTTTTCCGCAACCCGCGCAAAACGCTGCTCGCCCTTTTGCCCATAGGCATGGGAGTGACCACGGTGCTCGCGGTCATGCACTGCTTCGGACAAGCCTTGAACCTCTTTCACATCGTCTCTCTCCCGCTCATCATCGGACTTGGAGCTGATTACGGGATATTTATGGTTTGCCGCCCGGAACAATCCGCCCAACATCAGACAACACGCGCTGTGCTCTTTTCCGGTTTGACCACGCTCTGCGGATTCGGGGTGCTCGTGCTGGCTCGACACCCGGCCTTGCACTCCATCGGCATAACGGTCTTGACCGGAGTCGGCGCGGCAATGATCACAGCCCTCTGGGTAGTGCCCGCATTGAACGGAGACCGGCGTTGAAATGGCTCGTGACAGTTGTGCTTCTGGTCAACTTTGGGTGTGCAAGCATGACAAACCAGCAGTCTCAAACGGAACTGCCAAATTCACCTCTGGCCGCTACCCTGGCGCAATACCACGACCCCGCTCGGAATGGTCTGCTTCTTCGACATTCAGTGCGGCTGCAAATCCCCGGGCGCAACTTTGACCAGACTTTCAGCGGAATTATGCGATTTGATCATGACGGGCAGTCGATACGACTTGTGGGCATGGCCGGTTTTGGAATGAAGCTTTTTGATCTGAGCATCAGCAATGAAGCCGTTGAAACGCATTTCATCTCACCGGGTTTAAGCCGCATCAATAACTTGCCGGAGCGTATCGCCTTCTGCGTACGGCGGATCTGGCTGACCCACCTTCCCGAGAACGGTAACGGATTCCGGTTGGTTGAAAATGCCACATACATATACGGAATTCACGACGGTCAGCGCATTGAACATGAATATTTGCAAGAAACACTCACGGCGACCCGATCCCTTGGTCCACGCGAATATTGGGAAATTCAGTATTCGGAACGCATGGCGGACACGCGGGAACCATCTCGCATCATCTTCAAAGACAGTCACGGACGCTATTCACTCGACGTGCGCCTCATCGAGCAAAGGATGACATCATCATGAGCAGACTTCTTCGAGAGGTCCGGTCCTGTGCAACCGGCCCTGCCCACACCGACGAGAACGGTTCCCGAACAATGGAGTTCATCTTCCCGCCCACTTTTGTAGGTTTTGACGGGCACTTTCCAGATCGTCCCATCCTGCCAGGCATCGTTCAAGTCCTGGCCGGCATGCTTACAGCGGGCGATGATTCCATGACGCTCCAGAAGGTCGCCAAGGCTAAATTCTCACGTGTAATCAACCCAGGAGAACTCATGCTCGTCAGGGCAGAATCCCAAAAGAAAGATGACACTATCCTTGCCACCATAACCATCAGCGTTGGCGGAGACACCGCCGCGACCATGACTCTGGCACTGCATCCCACGGAACTCGCGGAATGAAAAAGCCATATTTCAAAACAGCACCCGGCAGTCCCGCCCCGTTGCGTCTTGATGTTGAACGCCGCATCCGGTTCCAGGAGGTAGATACGCTGGGCATTGTCTGGCACGGGCATTATCCCAGTTATTTCGAAGATGCGCGCGTGGCTCTGGGCAATCATTACGGCGTCGGCTACCTCGACTTCCACCGGGAAAATGTCATCACGCCCATCAAGCAACTTTGGATCGACTACATCGCGCCGCTGCGTTTCGGTGATAACTGCACGATCACCGCCATTTTGCATTGGACAGAGGCCGCTCGAATCAATTTTGAATTCGAAATCCGCAACCAAGCTGGCACACTGGCAACCACCGGCTACACGGTGCAGCTTTTCCTGGACAGCGACGGAAATATTCTTACATATCCTCCCGATTTTTATCAAAATTTCCTTGCAACGTGGAAAAAGGGAGAGCTCTAGAAGATGCGGATTCTGCTCATCGCCACGAATACGGAAGTCGAGCCATATCCAGTCTTCCCCCTGGGAATGGCCGTCCTCGCGAGCGCGCTTATGTCCTCCGGACATGACGTTCGACAGCTGGACTGTCTGGCCCTCGGCGGTGACAGAGAGATAATCCGAAGCATCTGCACCGAATTTCGTCCGCAGGTCATTGGTTTTTCCCTCCGCAACGTGGACAACGTGGATTCACTGACCTCGCACACGCACTGGGCACTGCGCGAAGTGCGGGAGTTGATCGCCTTTATCCGCTCTTTTTATGATGTTCCGTTGATGATGGGAGGCCCCGGCTTTTCGCTCATGCCTGAGCAAATCCTGGATTACACAGGCGCCGACTTTGGCATTGTCGGCGAAGGCGAGGAAGCCTGCCGCACTATTCTTGAACAAATCGCGCGTGGTCAAACTCCCCCGCGAATCAACAAAGGAACAAAACGGTTGCAGAACAAGGAAATGCATGGCTCATCTCCTTCCCCCGAGATCATGAACTTCTATCTGCGTGAAAGCGGAGTAGCCAGCATCCAGACCAAACGCGGATGCCCGCATAACTGTATTTACTGCACCTACCCCACCCTTGAAGGAACGAAAATCCGAGCGCGAGAGCCCGGTGATGTTGTAGACGAAATCATGCGATTGAAACGCGACTACAGTATTTCCGAACTTTTTTTCACCGACTCGGTCTTCAACGACGGCCAGGGGCATTGGTTGGAACTGGCCGAAGAGATGATCCGACGCGAGGTGTATATCCCCTGGAGCGGATTTTTCCAACCAAACGGGATAACCAGTGACTCATTGCGCTTATGCCGCCGAGCTGGCCTCAAGGCCATGGAGCTTGGCACCGACGCGGCATCAGACGCCACTCTGCAGGGCTTACGCAAAGGTTTTGATTTCAAAACTGTTGAAAAAATCAATACGTTGTGTGTGGAAGAGCGGATCCCATGTGCCCACTTCATCATCTTCGGTGGTCCGGGAGAAACCGAACTGACTGTGAAGGAAGGTATTGAGAACATAGGTCGGCTGCAGCATTGCGTGGTCTGCGCTTTCCTTGGAATCCGCATCTACCCGAACACAGCGCTGGTGCGGCACGCCATTGACGAGGGCTCTCTTGATCCGGCGGCCTCCTGCTTGGAGCCCACCTACTATTTTTCACCGCACATTGACCCCGCACAGGTTGAAACCCAGCTCACCCAGGCCTTCAAGGGGCGACGGGATCGGCTCTTCCCTCCTTCCAAAGGGCAGGAGCAGATGGCCGTCATGCGCAAGTTCGGCTACCGGGGCATTCTTTGGGACTCCCTTATCCGTTATCCAGCATCCAACGAAAAGGGGGCGATATATGCCAGCCAAGCCTGACATAGCCCTGGGTAGTCGCGTGATGGTGGTCATCCCGGTCTACAATCACGGCTCGACGCTACGCTCCGTGGTGGAAGGGGTGCTGAGCAGGCATGCGCACGTCTTGGTCGTGGATGACGGCAGCGACGACATTCCGCCGCACGCTCTGGACGATCTTCCAGTAAAGATTGTCCGCCATGAGCAAAACCGTGGCAAAGGCGCGGCCATCCGAACGGGTGCGAATGTGGCGCGTTCCTTGGGTATGTCCCACATTATCACCATCGACGCGGACGGGCAGCATGATCCGGCCGATCTGCCATTGTTTTTGGGCGCCATTGCCCAGGACGAAACCTCCGTCATCGTTGGAGCCCGTGATTTCAACACCGCGAATGTGCCCGGTTCTTCCCGTTTCGGGCGGAAATTTTCTAATTTCTGGCTCAGAGTCCAGACTGGAATCGCCATTTCCGATGTGCAAAGCGGTTTTCGGGCCTACCCGTTGGCCATTCTTGAAAAGCTGCGATTCACTGAAAATCACTACAGCTTTGAAGTCGAAATTCTGGTTCGTGCCGCTTGGGCCGGATTCCGATTGTCCGAGGTCGACATTGCCGTTTATTATCCGCCCAAAGGCGAACGTGTGTCGCATTTCAGAGCCTTCATGGACAATCTGCGTCTCTCCCTCCTGAACACTAGGCTCACCATAAGAGCCATCATACCCATTCCGCATCGAACCTTCGGCCAGGACGAAACAGGTGCCATATCAGCCATTCATCCACTGAAATCCCTGCGCATCCTTCTAGCCAGGGAGGCGACGCCAAGAGAGCTGGCCTTGGCCGCAGCGCTAGGCATGTTTCTGGGAACCATCCCGCTTATAGGGCTGCACAGCATCACCATCCTTCTGGTAGCTGGATGGTTTCGAATAAACAAAGTTGTCGGCCTCGCCGTCAGCCAGCTCTGCATGCCTCCATTTGTACCGGCCCTGTGCATTGAAGCCGGACATTTCATGCGCCATGGGCGATTTCTGACAGAAATATCCCTGCAGACCCTTGGCTACGAAGCGCTGCAACGAATCTGGGAATGGCTTCTAGGATCGCTCCTGCTGGCACCGATACTGTCGCTTCTCATAGGTGGCATCGTCTTTGTCCTGGCCAAGGGGATTTCAATGGGCCTTAACGGTCGTTCAGAAAACAGGCCGCAGGTCAGGCCATGACATACGATCAACGCTGGACAAGCCGAAGTATTGGGTCACGCCTTCAACACGGCATTTTTTACCTGCTGATCCGGACGTTGGGCAGAAGACCCGCCTATGTCCTGCTTTTTTTAGTCGTACTCTGGTACACCCTGCACCCCATGACCAGGGCCCGCTCAGCACCTTATCTTGCGCGTCGCTTTCCCAAAACGGGAAGGCTGCAACGGCTGCGGCATTGTTTCCTGCTGAACTGGAATTTTGGGCTCACTCTGATCGACCGCGCGGCTTCCGGCATCCTCGGCCAGTTTTCCATCACAGCCAGCCAGGACGATGAACAGACCCTCAAAACGCTGCTGAGCGAAGGACGGGGTCTCATCCTGCTGACCGGACATTTCGGCTGCTGGCAAACATCCAGCACCGGTCTCGACGGCATTGAGACACCCGTACACGTGCTTATGCATCGCGCGCCTGACGACATTGACCGCCAGCATTTCGAGCACGCAGGAGCTGACGCCCCTTTTCGCATCATCGACCCCTGCGGATATCTGGGCGGAAGCCTTGAGATGCTGGATGCGCTTGCCAAAGGACATATTCTCGGACTCATGGGCGACCGTACGTTCGGCAACGATCGCAACACGGTGAGTGTCCCCTTTCTCGGCGGCAGCGTGCGTCTGCCTTTCAGCGCCTACAGGCTGGCCTCGGTCACTGGCGCTCCGATTCTCGTCTTCTTTTCCACCAGGATCGGCCCCGGCCGAGCCAGACACGAAATTGCCCGAATCATCCGTGTTCCGCAGGGCCTGGGACGATCCGGGGTAAATTACATCCCCTATGCACGGCAATTTGCGCTCGCCTTGGAAGAAATGGTCAAAGCGAACCCTTATCAATTCTTCAACTTTTACGACATGTGGGAAAATTAGGATTTATACATGGATATCAAGAAAGAACTCAAGCAGACGCTGATCAGCGAACTCAACCTCGAAGATCTGGTCCCGGATGATATCGACGACAGTGCACCGCTGTTTGGCGACGGCCTCGGTCTTGACTCCCTCGACGCGGTGGAGATCGTGGTTCTCGTGCAACGCCTTTACGGAGTGGAGATCAAGGACATGGACGAAGGCCGACGAGCTTTCCAATCCATCAACGCCTTGGCCGAATTCATT
>Ga0180007_10001851_pt1 | contig 26699 bp, 23 predicted proteins | sample MM_PC_MetaG_FD_121122 | JGI IMG/M metagenome (GOLD analysis project Ga0180007, IMG submission 121122) | Groundwater microbial communities from the Aspo Hard Rock Laboratory (HRL) deep subsurface site, Sweden - MM_PC_MetaG | ecosystem: Environmental > Aquatic > Deep subsurface > Groundwater... | reverse complement strand
CCAGCGCGGGGCCTTCTCCCATGCCGGAGTCCATCAGGCCCTTGAGGATGGGCACCTCGGTGAGCGTCGCGAAGTACATGAAGGCGCCGGCCACCGAGGCGAACAGGTTGGCGAAGATCGAGTTGCCGCCCACGGCGCTCTCGATCCAGTGGTTCGGGATCACGCCGTGGTCCGTGCCGCCGGGGCCGCCCAGCAAAAAGCCGGCCACGAGCACGCCGCCCAGCAGCAGCGGCAGGATCTGCAGCGCGAAGGTCCACGAACTTTCGCCCCAGTCCTTGACCTCGTCCTTGCGGAACCACAGGACCAGAGACAGCACCGTCAGCGCGGCGAACGCGCCGGAGAGGATCCACTTGGCCCTGAAGATCGCGACCCAGATTCCGGTCTCGTCGGCCGCCGGCCGGCCCCAGTTGGCGAACACCAGGAAGCCGATCATGGAGGCGACGAAGATGACGTCCTGCCACAGTTTGCGAGGGGTCTCCCCGTCCGAGGGAAGCACGGTCGTCTGCCGCGCCTGCTCTTCCCTGCGGAAGATCAATTCCATCAGCACGCCGATGACGACGGCGAAGACGACAGCGCCGATGGCGCGCGCCAGACCGAGCTTGGGTCCCAGCACCCGGGCGGTGAGCACGATGGCCAGGACGTTGATCGCCGGTCCCGAGTACAAAAACGCAGTCGCCGGCCCCAGGCCCGCCCCGCGCTTGTAGATCGACGCGAACAGGGGCAGCACGGTGCAGGAGCATACGGCGAGGATCGTCCCGGAGACGGCCGCGATGGGGTAGGCGACCAGCTTTTTCGCGCCCGCGCCCAGGTACTTCATGACCGCCGCCGAGGAGACGAACACGCTGATGGCGCCGGCGATCAGGAACGCCGGAATCAGGCACAGGATCACATGCTCGCGCGCATACCACTTCGCCAGCGCCAGGCTCTCGTAGATCGCGCCCACGAAGCGGCCGGAGTCCAGCGGCAGAAACCAGATGCCAAGAAACACCGCGACCAGCAGAAACAGTTTTTTCAGTTCACTCATGCGTCACCCCCGCCCGGTATTACTAATCCGTCGCAGGGCGATGTCAATCACTGTTTCGCATTTATGCGAAATTTGCAATTGTTTGGAATCAGAGGCTTCGGGCGACTAGAAGGTGATGCTGGTGAAGCCCTGGAGGGTCAGGGCGTTCTGCGCATCGTCGACCTGGATGTACTTGGTGGAGAGCCAGCCGGCGCTGAGGCCGAAGGTCATCGGACCCTTGGTGATGGCGACGCCGCCGTAGGTGTAGGTGTTCTTGACGGGGGAGTTCGCGAGCACGATGTCATCCTCGTCGACGACGCTGCGGCCCATGCCCAAAAACGTCCAGAAACCGCAGGGGAAGGTGACCTTGAGGTCTCCGAAGTAGCCGATGGCCTTGGTCGGGGTGACGTCGGCGATGGCGTCGCCCACCTTGGTGAACTGGTAGCTCTGGAGGATGCCGCCCCAGAACATGCCGGTGGCCTGGCCGTAGCTGTATTCGCCGGTGAGCTGGAACTTGATGCCGTGGAACTTGTAGTTGACCTGGCCGTCGATGGCGACGAACCAGGAGTCCATCTTGTCGTGGTCGAGGGCCACCAGCGCGTCGTACTCGGCCTGGGTGATGGTGGGGGAGCCGCGGAAGTCGAGCTTCTGGTACGAGCCGGAGATGCCCAGCGTGGAGAAGTCGGAGTCCTCGCCGATGCGGAAGCCGGCACCCAGGCGGGCCTGCAGCAGGGGAATCAGCGAGGCTTCGCCGATGCCGGTGTTGCGCAGTTGGGTGCTCCTGGGGTTGTCGCCGCCCAGGGCCTGGCCGACCATGAAGCCGGTCTCGAGGCGGAAGTCGTCGCCGAAGGGCTTGTTGTAGAGCAACTTGGCCTGCGGCGTGCGCATCCAGAGGTTGCCCTGGGCCCAGCCGTTGAAGGGATCGAAGGTCGTCATGAACTGCGGGGCGGCGACCATCCAGTCGTTGCCGAAGCGCAGGGTCAGGTTGCCCTGCTTCATCTCGGCATAGGCCAGGCGCATGCGCAGCTGGCCCTGGCGGATGGACGTGCCGGAGTTGGGCAGGTTGCCGAAGAAGTCCACCTCGATCAGGGCGGAGGGATCGAAGTTCCAGGCCTTGGGACCGGAGAACTGCAGACGCAGGCGGGTGTCGCGGGCTCCGAAGGCCAGACCGCTGTTGTTTTCATTGAAGGCGCCGGGGCTCCTCAGCAGGACGTAGGCCGGGGAGTCGATGCTGAAGACCTCGTCGCTGACATAGTAGGTGTTCAGGTGGACGTAGCCGTTGATCTTGAGCTTCCAGCCGGCGCCCAGTTGCAGGACGCTGTCGGCCGGGGTCGCGGGCAGGTCCAGCTGCGGCGTGATCGGCGTGATCGCGGGGGCCACGGGCGTGGTCTCGACGGGCTGGGGAGCCACGATGGGGACGTTGTCGGCGGGGACCACCGGGGTGACGGTGCCTTCCATGGGCGGCTGGGGCTCGACGACCGCAGGTGCCTCGGCCGGGGTGGCGTCCGTGGTGGGGGCGGCCGCGGGGGTGGGTGCGGGAGCAGGCGCAGGCGCGGGGGCGGGTTTGGCCGCCGGCGGCGTCGCGGGCTGGGGGTCCTGCGCGGCATGCGCGGACACGGGGAGCGCCAGGAGCAGGCAGATGAAAAGAGAAGACCAGAGTTTCATGAGCAAATCCTCCAGGTTAAGTTGGCGCATTCCTAACCGTTTCACATGAAATGTGCAAGGGAAACTGTGCGTTTTTCACGAATTCAACGGGAGGGGACGGACAGGGGCCAGACCAGCGGCGGATCGCCGATCTGGCGGGCGTACAGCGTGGTTCGACCGAGCACCAGTTTGACGTAGCGGCGGGTCTCCTCGAAGGGGATCTCCTCGACCCAGGCGTCGGTGGCCATGGCCGCCGGACGCTTGAGCCAGCGACGTACCTGGTGGGGACCGGCATTGTAGGCTGCCGCCACCAGCGGCCAGTGATCGTCGAACAGGTCTGCGAGGTGTCGCAGGTACCAGGCGCCGAACTCCACGGCCGTCCCGGGTTCCAGCAGCATGCCTGGATGGAACGGCAGGCGCTTGAGTCCCGTCGAGATCTGGGTGCCGGTGGGGACGATGACCTGGAACAGGCCGATGGCGCCGGCCCGGGAGATCACCCGGGGGTAGAACGAGCTCTCCGTCTGCATGATGGCCCACAACAACGAGGCCGGGATCGAGAAGCGGCGCGCAGCCTCTCGGATCTCGCGCAGATGGGGCTGAGGCAGGAAAGCACGGGAGGCGGAGAGGAAGCCGGGCCAGTCTCCTTCCTGGGCGGTCCACGCCACCAGCATCCCAGGCAACTGCGCCAAAGAAACGGTGGAGAAAGGACACTGGTCGGGGTGGCCGTCGACCAGGTGCGGGCATTTCCAGAGGTCCAGCAGGGTCCGGAAACGGGCCGAGCGCATCGACATCAGATCCAGCAGGCACGACTCGGTGCGGTCCGTGAAGTCCTCGCTCCAGAGGGAGAAGGCCAGCGCGGCTGGGTCGGGGAGCTGGCTTTTACGTGCCAGTTGGGCCAGTTGCCTGCCGGAGAAGCCGGACTTCGGGAGCAGCAGGGACAGCGCCCGTGTCACGGTGACGGACCTGGGCCGGATGCGCGCCAGCCAGCGGGTGCGCAGGTAATAGGCATGAACAGGGTGCGCCGGGTTGTAGGTTGCGGCCAGCTCGTCGGGTCCGCCGGCGACCGCGAGCCAGTATAGCCGGGTCAGGCGGTCTTCGAGGTTCTCGCCCTCGGAGGGCGTCTTCCAGATGCTGCGCGCCATGCCCGTGCGCTTCCCCATCCAGGCGGCCAGACCGCGCATGAAACGATAGTTCGGGGTCGCGTCCTTCTCCAGTTCGGTCACCACGCGGTCATACTGCCCGGCGAGGAGGCGGGTCTTCAACAGCCGGCGCCGGGCGGACTCGGAAGGATCCCTGGCGAACTGCTCTTCGTAGCGGGCCGCGAGCTCCGTAGCGGGCAGGGCCAGGCTCGCCAGGCGGTTCTCCAGGGAGGCAGGCCGCTGTTTTTCGGGCAGGGTCTGCAGGACAGCCAGCGCCTTCTCATACTCGCCCAACTGATACCGCGTGCGCGCCTCCCACAGTGGGTCAGGGCAGTCCGCGATCAACTCCAGCGCCGCGTCCCAGGCACCCATGCCATAGGCGATGCGGATGAACAGGTCGCGGCGCGCGCAGGGGAGGGCGGCCAGAAGTTCCCGTTTCAGTTCCGGGGCGACGGTCTGGGGCAGGAACAGGAACTGCACGCGGCGCAGGCGGGCGAGATCCTTCTTCTGGCCTGCGGCCTCGGCCGCGTCGATGGCGGCCAGCAGGAACGAGAAGGCCTGGGGATGTCCGGGAAAGACGTCCCAGAGCGTCTCCCAGGCGGTGCTCTGGTCGGTGGCCGGCAAAAGCGGCGCGAGCTCCCGGAACACGGCCAGGCGCGCCGGCGCGGTGCAGGTGTCCTCGGTGAGCCATCGCGCGGCCTCCTTCGGGCCTGCGGCGGTGGCGAGGCCGTCCAGCGGGGAAAAGGCCTTCTGGAGGAAACGGCGCTTGCGGCCGGGCTCTGGCAGGGTGCGCACCAGCATCAACGCCGCCTCCTCGGCCACCGGCGAGGGAGCGCCGGAAAAAGACGTCCAGAGGGCGTCGGCGTCCACCGGCGGGCGAGCGATCGAGGCCCGAAGCGCGGACAGGCGCTTTCCCCAGTCCCACGCATCCGGAGCCGGGGACGGCTCGCCGAAGTTCAGGAGGGGAAATATCAGCCAGATCCAGAGCATGTCATATTGTGACGGTAAAATGGCTCAAGTCAATGATTCGTCCACGGCCGGCGGCGTGGTCGGCGATTCCACCCCGGCAGGCGGTTCCACTTCGGTCGGTGATGAGCATGCGGCCCGTGACAGGCCGGCGACCCGAAAGGAGCCCACCGGCAGGGCCTCGGTGATCAGCAGCGTCAGCGAGACGCCCAGCAGGTACATCCCCTCCTCGAGGGTGTCCACGACCAGCGGGACCTTCTCGGAGATGAACAGCAGCGTCAGCATCAGCGGCATCACCGTCCAGGCCAGGAAGGTGCCCCAGCGCAGCATGCGCGGCATGGCGAGCTCCCGGCACTGCGAGGTCTCCAGCGCCTTGATCAGGAACACCGGCGAGAAGTACTTCACCAGCGTGGCGCCGAACACCAGGAACCAGAGCGTCTCGAACAGGTCCGGGAACCAGGCCAGTCCGAAGCGGAAGTCGATCCCGCAGGTCCGGATGCTGAAGAACGCCGTGAACGAAAGCAGGATCAGGGCCACCGCCGGGATGACGATCAGTCCATACGGGCGGTCCGGCTTGTGCGCAGCGATGAAGCGCGAAGCCTCCAGCAGCGCGAACGCACACAGGAAGAGCAGGTGAATCTGATAGAACGCCTGCAGCGAGAAAATGAACATGTAAGACAGCAGCCACTGCGTCCAGAAGAAGGTCAGCAGCCACTTGCAGCCCCCGGGGAACCAGCGCGAAGGCAGAAACCAAAGCGCGAGCAGCCCCCAGAAGAGCCCGGCGAAGACGAACGGGGAAAGGTGGTGGCCCAGCAGCAGGAAGGCCGGCGTCAGTAGGAAGGCCGGCAGGATCCAGATCAGTTTTTCCCGGCGCAGGTGCGTCTGCCGCACGGCGAAAAACGTCGACAGCGCAAACGGCACCAATGCATAGACCATGTTCCAGCCGGAGCCCTCGCGGTGAGGCAGCAGCGGAAAGTCGAAGATCCGGAAGTTCTCCACGAAGATCGAGTACTGGGGCAAAAGCAGCAGCGCCGCGACCACGGGGAGCGACAACAGCGGGAGCATCTCCTTCCACGGGCGTCGGTTGAAGTCCGGTCCCGAGAACCACATTGCCGTGGCCGCCAGGTGCACGCTCAGGAAGAACGGCGTCGTGCGCAGGAACCCGTAGGCATACAGCGAGGGGAAGTGGAGAAACGGCGCGATCGCCATGGCCAGCAGTGAGCCGCCCCACAGCCGTTCACGCCATCGGGCGGGTCCGAACATGTGTCCGTAAAGGAGGAATCCTGCACCGAGTTCCAGCAGGAAGAACATGTAAATGAAGTGAATCTTGACTTCATGCATGGCCAGGTCGAAGGGCCGGTAGACGAGCCCGCGGGAGACACCCCAGGCGAAGACGAGCCCGCCGAGGATCCACACCGTCCAGGTCCGCCAGGCCCCGCGCATCAGGAACGCCGCCATTCCCGCGAGGGCGGCGACCAGCGGCCAGAACCACCCCATGTACAGCGCCACGACCGAGGCGACCGCCCAGGGCACACCGAAGCGGTTCGGCACGGCCGGTGCCTTGTGGAACAGGAGCCGGAATCCCAGGATCCACAGCAGGATCAACAGGCCGAACCGGATCCTGTACTCCGTGGAAATGGTGAGATCACCAGGCTCCACCGGGCGATGCAGGGCGCGGGCCTCCTCGGGACCGTACTGTTTGCGCACCGGCTCCGAGACGGCCTCCCAGAAGAACTCGCCCTGGTAGGAGGGATGGAACGGCAGGCGGAACATCACCGACAGGAAGAACGTGTGGGAGAGCAGGTGGATGTCGCGTCGCAGGTTCGGCGTGAACTCGGGCCCTCGGTAAAGGTAAAAGGTGGGCACGACCATGTTGTACATGTGCCTGCCCTCGTCGTCCATGCCGTGATCACCCATGATCATCAGGGTGTCGGTGGGCTTCAGGGCTGCGACGACCTCGCCGAGCAGGTCGTCGACCTCCTTGAGTTGGGCGCGGTACTGCGGTGTGTTCGATCCATAGGTCTGCCCGTCGTCGTGGGGGCCCAGCAGGTGCACGATGGTCACGGTGTTCTTCGGATTCGCGAAATACCCCAGCGCGCGGTCGACCAGCTTCTTCTGCGAGGCGCCCTTCTTGTAGACGTGGTTCTCCGCCAGCGCGTCCTTGTAGAGCGTGGGGATCACGTAGTCGGTCACCGCCGCGATATGGGCACCACGGTTCTTCATCTGGAAGAACCATGCGGTCTTGTGCTTGCTCTTCTGCGGGTTGAAGTCCTCACCGAAGGCCAGCACGGTGGAGCGATCGATGCCCGAGAACGCGGCCTCTACGCAGTGCACGGTCATGCTCGTCGCGCAAGGGGTCACCTCGCCCCAGGTGCTCTGGGGCAGCAGGCGGCTGAGGTTGGGCATCAACTCCGGCGTGATCGCGTAGTCAAAGCGCAGGCTGTCGATGAAATAGATGAACACGCGGCTCTCTGGAGGCAGCTGCTCCGTCTCCATCTTTCGCTGGATGTCAGGCGTGGCCAGCACGTAGGGGTGCGGCGGAAGCCGGCGCTCGCGGATGACGTGGTCGACGGAGACCAGCGTCAGCAGGCCGGTGAGGAGGAGCCACATGGAGGGGATGACCGGGGAGGGTGCGAACAGGGTGCCGAGAAGACGCTTCATGATGTTTTTTTGGGTGCCAATGACAGGGTTATCAAAGTTTTCCGGTTACCGGTGCAGTTCCTTGAAGATGTCGTCCATCAACTTGTAGAACCGTATGAAATCCCGCGCGATCTCGATGGGGGAAAAGGCGTCATAGTATTTTTTCGCCAGATGGAAGTTGCGGCTCGTGGGCGTGTGCTCGGAGAGCTCCATCTCCATCTCCTCGGCGATCTCCCTGGCGACGAACCAGATCTTGTCCACCATGCCACGGGACGGCTCCTGATACACGAAGATGCCGCAGGACCCCACCGAGGCCGAGAAATAGATCTCCGCAGGGGCGCGGACTTCCTCGTCACCGGTGCGGGGGGTCTCCTCCATCCAGCGCTTGCAGGTCCCCGACAGGGAGGAGGCCGTCTGGTAGAGCACCATGTCCTCGTCGAAGCGCATGGCCTCGATCTGGCCGCGGATCTCGGTGAGCAACGGATAGGAGACGGAGTCCGCGTGCAGCCACAGGGCCTCGACGCAGGCGCGGTGCCGGCGGTAGATGTCGTGGTAGGCCGTGATCAGGTCGTCATCGGAGTCGCAGCCGCTGCACTCGGCGACGTGGTCGAACAGGCGGCAGATCGCCGGTCCGTACTGGTCCACGAGCTGGCTCAACTGGTGCGTCAGGCCGTGCATCTCGAGGAACTCGGGGTAGGCACAGCGCAGGTGTTCGATGAAATCTGTGATCAGCAGCCGTGTGTGGCTGGCCACCGTAGGGCTCTTCACGAGCGTGTTGAGCACGTCGATCATCCAGGGGTATTCCAACTGGCGGGTGACATGCTGCTCGGCCGACCGCAGCGAACCCAGCCGCAGGGACACGGGCAGGATCTGGTAGGGCTGGGGGTTCTGGTCCGAGGCCCAGCGCCGGTACAGGTCCAGCACGTATTCCCCGGTGAGGCTCTTCTGCGAGCGCATGCCGCTGCCATGGTAGCGCCGCCAGCCCTCCTTGGGCACGATCAGATTCTCGACATACACCGCGAAGGAGTATGGTTCGTTCCAGATGCAGATGTCCACGGTGCGGCCCTCCTCGCCCAGGGGATAGTCCGTGGTCACCATGGTCTCGCGCAGGTCCGCCGACAGGACGTCGAGCTGGTCCCAGTCGAGGATGCTCTCCTTGACCTTGGCGTACGGGATCGGGCTGAGGCTGTCGGGATCCTTGTCGGCGGCGGCCGGCATCGACTTCAGGGCGTGGCTGAGGAACTGGCGAAGGAAACTGTCCTCCAGGCCGTGGTTTTCGTTGGGATTCAGGAAATACGCCAGCAACGACGAATAGCGCGACTTCTGGTACTCCATGCTGAAGATGGAAAACAGGTTCGGCGCGCGCAGGCGCTGGTCCACCTGGAAGAACACGGGGTCGGCGAGCATGTTTCCGAGCATCAGTTCGAGTTCAGAGCGTTCCTTCATGTGTCGTCACTCCCAGGTTTTCAGGGCCGTGTCCAGAGGGACCAGTGGGGTGGTTTCCTTTTCCAGTTCGAGCAGGAAGCGCGTCGGGGCGTGCCAGAGGACGTCGACGACGGGCTTGAGATCCTGGCCCGGCGTGAAAGCCACAATCAGGATCGTCTCATAGGCGTCGGCGAAGAAGCGCACCCAGTAGGTCGAGTGGGGCTGGAAGATCGACACCATCTGCGGCGGGAACACCGAGTCGGGCCGGTTGCGGTACCAGGAGACGCCGATGTCCAGGAAGTCGTCGTGCATCGGCTTGTCGGGCGGCCATTGATACACGGTGTCGAGCTTCTTCATCTGCACCTGCACGACCTCGAGCCCCTGGCTCTTCAAAAGCGGCGGGATCGTGGGGTCGAGAAGTTTGTCGGCGAAGGAGAGTTCGTCGAGGGTGAACAGCAGCACGCTGGGGCTGGCGAGGTTGCCCTCGTTCTCGATGATCTCGAGATCCCCCATCGTGGAGAAGACGTTCACCGCCGACAGCAGGTGCAGCCGCATGCATTCTCGCAGCACCCAGAAGTTGGCCAGCCCCGTCTTCTCCATCAGGGTGACGATGTTGGTCTTCCCCTGATGCTCCTGGTACACCGTTTTAATGAACAGGATGTCTTCCTTGCCCACGCCCGCCAGGGCCTGCAGCGCCGAGAACAGGGTGTGTTCCTGGCCGGGGGCCTCGGCCCATGAGACACGGCCTTCATGCAGGAAGATGCGCCCGACTGCCCCGCCCGCCGAGGACAACTGGAGGCTGCCGGTGAAGCGGGAGTCTTCGAATTCCCTGAGTCGCCAGTAAAACAGACTGGATGAAAATACAGTCATTCGCCTTTCCTTATCCGGACCACCCCGGCACACTGGCGGGGCTGGGCAAAACTATCACAACATTGGGCGCTCCACTATCCTGAAATCCATTTTTGAAGTTGGACGGGTCCGTTTCCACGGGTGGAAGATGGCCTAGGCTGTTGCCAGCGCATGGTTTTTCGTGTTACATTGCCCGACGTTGTCTTGCACTGGAATGCAAACCAGCCCAACCGTTGACCCGAGGCTTTGAAGCATGCGACGTTCATCCACCGGTATTCTCTTCGTCCTGTTCCTGACCGCATTGGGTACGCGCGCCCGCGCCGCGGAGCCTGTCGGATCCGACAAGCCTGCCGAAGCGCAAAGGCCCACCAACGCCCTGTTGTTCGAGGGCGGCAGCGGTCTCAACGCCTGCTCGGGCGACTTCTGCACCGAGGGCGGGCCCTCCTGGGGTGCGGACCTCACCGGCCTGTACCGCATGCACCGCAACTTCGCGCTGGGCTTCAACGTGCATTACGGGCGGATGGCCCCCGACAAGCTCGACACGATGTACTACTACGTGCTGAACTTCGAGGCCCGCGGGATCCTGCCGCTGGGATCACGCCTGGCCCTGTTCGCCTCGGGCAACTTCGGTTACATGACCACGTACGTCGACGGCACCTTCGAGGAGGAGGACAACAAGTTCCTGATCTTCCGCGCCACCGGCGTCACCGTCGGTGCCACGGCCGGCTTCACGGTGCGCGTGTCCGAGCGCTTCCATGTGGGCGTCATGGGGCGCTTCTGGTTCCCCAACTGGAGCGACGCCTGCATCTACGAGGCCGACGGCGGCGAGTGTCGCGAGCCCCAGGACTCCGAGATCGACCTCGACATGAAACCCTGGTACGCGGGATTCTTTGTCCAGTATGAACTCCCCTACTAGCGACAAATCGCCCGGGCCGGCCGGCCGGTTCCCATTGCTCTGGGCGCTGGTCCCGGTGGCCTTCCTGCTGGGGGCGCTTTATCTCACCGTCATCCGCTTCAAGCAGTCGCCGCACCTGGCGCTGATCTTCACGACCGCGCTGGTGGCGGCGCTGGCACGCGTCCGCGGCGTGCTCTGGGAGAAGACGCTGGCTGCCATGGCCGCCTCGATTGCGTCCACGCTGCCGGCGATCCTGCTGCTGATGTCGGTGGGCCTGCTCATCGGAACCTGGCTGCACAGCGGCATCGTGCCCACGCTGATCGTGTACGGCTTCTCCATCGTCAGCCCCACGTACTTCCTCTTCACGGCCGCGCTGATCTCGTCGGTGGTGTCCCTGGCCACGGGCAGCTCGTGGAGCACTGCGGGCACCGTGGGTCTGGCGCTGATGGGTCTGGGCGCGTCCCTGGGCGTGCCCGCCCCCATGACCGCCGGCGCCGTGATCTCGGGCGCCTACTTCGGCGACAAGATGTCCCCGCTGTCGGACACCACCAACCTCGCGCCCGCTGTGGCCGGCTCGGACCTGTTCACCCACATCCGGCACATGGTCTGGACCACCGGGCCGAGCCTGATCGTCGCGCTTACGGCCTACTTCATCATCGGGCTGTTCTCCGACTGGGGTGGCAGCGCCGGCGGCACCACCGGCGTTGTGGAGCCCATCCGTGACCATTTCCGCATCAGTCCATGGCTGATGGTGCCGCCGCTGGTCGTCATCGGCCTGGTCGCCACCCGGCGCCCGGCCCTGCCGTCGATCCTCTTCGGCGCGCTGATGGGCATGCTCTTCGCGGTGTGGTTCCAGGACGCCCCCTGGCAGTCGGTGCTGACCACGGCCAAGCAGGGCTTCTCCATCCAGACCGACTCCCCGGCGCTCAACGACCTGCTCTCCCGCGGCGGACTCGACAAGATGATGGACACCGTGGCGCTGATCATGTGCGCGGTCTCGTTTGGTGGCGCCATGGAGGCCGCGGGCTTCCTGCAGACGATCACTGCGGCGATCCTCCGGCTCGTGCACGGCACCGGCAGCCTCGTGCTGGTGACGATCTGCACCGCCATCGGCATGAACATCATCGCCGGCGACCAGTACATCGCCATCGTGCTGCCGGGCCGCATGTACAAGAGCACCTACGAGAAGATGGGTCTGGCGCCCCACAACCTCTCCCGTGCCCTGGAGGACAGCGCCACGCTCACCTCCCCGCTGGTCCCGTGGAACACCTGCGGCGCCTTCATGGCTGCCACCCTGGGTGTCTCCCCCTGGCTCTACCTTCCCTGGGCTTTTTTGAACTGGTTCAACCCGCTGGTGTCCATCTTCTACGGTTTCACCGGCCTGACCATGGACCGCCTGCCGGAGAAGAAGGAACCCGCCTCCGTGAGTTCGTGTGAATCATGAATTGACAGGAATTCCGAACACCTGTATCGTTATCCACGCGCTGAATGGACCACTAACTTATTATTTTGCGCCAACAGGAGGTTGAAAATGTTTAGAAAATTCATGATGATTACGGTGCTGGTTTCCATGGTGAGTTGTGACGATGGTGGAGGCAGCAAGAGTACATGCGAGACGGCCCTGAGCAAGGTTGATTCCTGCGGCATGCTCACCGACGGCCCCTACGACTGCCGCGACTTCACGTCGTCGGCCGAAGACCGGTGCATCGCTGACTGCCTCATCGACGCGCCCTGTTCCGAGCTCGAGGACGCCATGTGCAACAACGTGCAGGGGACGAACCTGCAGACCTGCATGAACGCCTGCGACACCAACACGGGTGACTTCACCTGCGACAGCGGCGAAACGATTCCCATGGACTGGAAGTGCGATGGCGAGGAAGATTGTCCCGACGGCAGCGACGAGGTCGGTTGCCCCGAGCCCGAGATGTTCGACTGCGGCAATGGTGAGGAAGTCTTCGCCGACTACCAGTGTGACGGTGAAGAGGACTGCACCAACGGCGCCGACGAAGCCGGCTGCACCGTTTATGCCGAGTTCACCTGCCCCTAGTCTTTTTTGGATAATTTAAAATTAGCTAAACCAATCCATCCATAATTGGCAACTCCTCAAGGGGCTTTCCCGCGCCGTGTCAGCGCATCGCCGGGCCAGGACTGGCCTGGGCTTCTTCCTGGGACCGGGTTCCACACGCCCTTCTAATAGGAGAAGACAAGGGCCAAACCAAACTTGAAGAAGGAATCCCCTATGCCGAAATCCCAGTCCTGTACAATCCCCACGTCTATGTCCACGGAAATCCCAGGGGTTGATTTCCCGGAGTTTGAGACCAGCACAAACTGAACGCCTACGGACTGCTCGGTATACAAACTACTGAAGCCGGGGGCTGGGACACCGTTTTTCTTGTAGTTTCGTATTTTTGTGGTCTCTGTCTCTTTTTCCTGGAACTCTTCGTCCCCGTAAATACTCCATCCTGCGCTGACCCGGATGAAGGGCTGTAAGGAGAGGTTGTGGTTCTGTCCCCATATGTAACAGATGACCGAACCACCAAACATTTTGATTCCATGAGAATACAGATCTTCGTCGGTATCAAGGCCTTCTCCAACCCTGAAATCAGCGGAAACGGCCCATGATTTTAAGGCGTGAAAGATCAAAGAGAGGTTCAACCCTCCCATCATGTCCGTGGGGTGGTACTGGAAGATGGGTCCAGCCTTGAGGCTGACAAATGGCCTCCAGTCAACCTTCCAAATCTGCACCCCCAGCACAGGGATGATATTGAGTTTCATGGTTGATGATTGTTTTGGCGGAGGCTCCTGTGGTTGACTCTCATCGGCGACGTGGGGGTCAGGTGGCACCTTCTCAGCGGGAGGCTGCGGCACATCGGGGAGTGGCCGGGCGTATTCTGTTGATTCCGGGGGAACAGTCGGCGCCAGCGGTCCTTCCCCGGGACCAGCGGTATCATTGTATGCGGGAGGAGTTTCCTGGGACCACACGGAGGAGGAATAAAGCAGAGCACAAGAGAGCATGCATAACAGAATAGTTTTCATATCCATCCCCATTTACTTCAGGCGTCAAGTGGAGAACAGAAAACAAAATAACTCCATAACTCTACGCAAAATACACGCAATGTCAAACCCCGGTATGCCACGGTGAAAGTGGACAGCTGATTTCTGAATCGGAAGTCCGTGCGCAAGAAGGAAAAGCTGGTACCGCTCAAACTGCCGCAGCCGCAGCATAAAAAACCTGGATGCTTTTCCCGGTCCACCTCTGGTTGCATTGTTCCACCGGGACCGGGTATGCCGATGCAGTGGCGCATTTTGTTGTTCAAGGCACTTGGGCTGCCGATATTGCGACAGCAGGGCCACCGAGCTCAAGCACTCCCAGGAAGACAAAACCACCGGGTTCAGGTTGGTTGCTGAAGATCTCGTCGCCCCAGGGTCTCAGGGGGCCGTCCTGGTAATTGAGCAAACGATGTTCTTTGTAGTCTGCCACAGTGAGCACATTGGCGCTCCGCGTACTCGTAATCATGCCTGCCACGGGATCGCCCACTCGATCATCGGCGAGGGTGCGTTGTACAACGCCGTCTGGACCCACAACCACAAACTTGCGGTCCCCTCTGCACGTGAAGAGCATTTCATCGCGAAGGGGCATACCTGCTCCGTATGCCACATCGGTGGGATTGTTGCAGAGGCTGTACGTCGATGAAAGACTCGGAACTGAACCGGCTCCACTCATGAGCCCTGTGGAATCGAAGGTCACGAGATCACCGTGGAACGTGGCTACGTAGGAGTATTGAGAAAAGAGTTTATCCCGGCCCAGGTAGGCGCGATCACCGACGTCATAGCCAGCAACCACCACCGTGGGCAGTTCGACCACTTCACTGTGAACGACGACGGGTTTCGCAAGCGGGGCTTCCTGGAAAGTCAGCGGCCAACCCGAGTTTTGGGTGGTGGTAAAATCCCCCTCAGAACCAAAATACATGGACTCAATCCACGTGAGCGTCGGGGTGATGTCAACCCATACGACGGTGTTTTCATCACGAGAAGCAACCACCACGTAGCCCGCACGAGCCACCTGGTGGTCTATCTCCCGATCTATCCAGCGTTGTCGCTCGTCGGGATCAGTGAGATCCGTGGACTGGGGCCAGGTCCACTGCGAAAGATCAACGGTGGCGGCAATGGAAGTGGGTGCGGCGATGGGCAGCTCAACGTAGCCAAGCAGCGTGATCTCAGAAAAGAAACCGAAACTGGGAAGCATATAGGGGAAATCGTTCTTACTCTTCAGCGCGAGTACGGCGAGCTCCGATTGGCAGTTGGCGCTATTCCATGTTGCGACAAAGGCTAATTCGTTGTTGGGCGTAATGGCTATGGCCATGGGAACTCGTCCCTCCAGCATGACGAAAGGATATTCATCACCGCTGTTGCCTGTCCCCACCGCTCCAACCAGCCCGCTTTTAAAGCCAACCAGCGCATTATTGTTCCACAGTACCCTGCCCCGCGCAATTGCCGTTGGTGTCGTGAGGGGCCCAGTCTCCAGCCAGGCCTCCTGCCCGAACACAGGATCGGGAGCTGCGGTATACCAACTGTCGCCGTCGTCGGGGGAGCTTGTATTTATTGGCGCAAGCAGATAGAGATGATTGTATTGAGCCCCGCCGTGACCCTCGTGGCGAGACCAGTCGAAACGGGTACGGTCCATACCTGGCTCGCCGTCGGTGAGGAAAAGTGTCTGTCCGGCATTGCCCGCCCAATCAACCGCCTGGGTTCTGCAATCGCGGTGACAGTATTTGCCATCCTCCGGGCCCATGGGGACGTGCTCGAGCTCTGCCCCGCTCCCTTGAAAATAGGCAGCGGTAGGACCAAGCTTATAATCCCATATATCCTCAGGTGTTCCACCAGCGAGGGCTGCGTAGTTGGAGCAGTCCACCTGACCATCGACCACAATTTGCGTCAGGGTGTCGGCCCGTGGCAAACTTGGAGGATCCGCCGCCGGGATGACATCCTCACCGGGCTTCACCACAGTAAATAGGTTGTCGTCATCGTCACAAGCACCCAGTGCCAGTGCAAAAACAGAACAACAAAACACAACAACAGTTAAATCACGTATTTTCATCATACTGAAGTCAATCAATGCTTTGCGTGTTTGTCAAACACATTTTCCCTTCACCTGCAGGCAATAAACGAAAATGAAAACACCCGGGTTGGGGCACACCTTGAGGCGGTCGTTGCTCTGGAGATCCTCATAGGAGGCAGCGGTGAGTACATGGTTGGCAGCGAAGAGCGCGGCTTCAGCCGGCCGCCGCATCCACGAGGGTGGCATACAGATAAAACTCTCCACTTGGAAATAAACGTTCCTGCCGTGTCAACGTCTCATGACGTTTTCGTGACCAACGCGTGACAATCTATGGTTTTCCTGCTAAGCCTTTCCTTCCGTCCGCACTGGAACCGGCGGATTTTCTGCGTTGAATTCAGGTATCACATGGAATTGAAACCCTATGAAATCATCGAAAGCGTCATCGCCGGCGCCCGGCTCGGCACGAAGGTCCTCGACCGGCCCCACCTCGCATGGCTCGGGGTGAAGGCCGCCGCGCCCCTGATGTTCCATCGCGAGCACCGGCTCAACCGGGCCAGCCGCTTCGGTTTCCAGAAGATCGGCTCCTCGCGGTGGTCGCCCGGTGAGCTCGCCGCCTACAAGCACGACTGCATCGCGACGCTGGCGTTCTTCCAGCGGGTCCTCGACGCCCGGGACGGCCGCGAGCCGCTGGTGTGGCTGGGCTGGCCCGTGCCCATCGAGGTCGCCTCGGGCTTCGATGACGTGGCGGCGTTCGTGCCCGAGGCCTTCATGGCCATCGCCAACATGGTGGGCACCGACGGCCATGTGGCCTGTCTCGAGGCCGTGGAGCGCGAGGGCATCTCCGACGACATCTGTGCGATGGACCGGATCTCCCTGGGCGCGTACCTGCTTGAGCAGATCCCCACGCCCGCGGCCATCGTCTCGGTGGCCCACCCCTGCGACGCCTCGCGGACGACCAGCCAACTGATGGAGTACATCTCCGGCGCCCCGGCGTACACCATCGACACCGCCTACACCAAGGAGGACGCCGACGTCGAGTTGTATTCGAAGAACCTGTTCGAGGCCATCGCCTTCCTTGAGGACACGCTGGGCAGGAAGTACAACTGGGACAAGTTCCGCAGGATGGTCGTGGTCCTCAACGAGCAGAACCGCTATCTCAACGAGATCACGCACATGAACCAGAGCATCCCGTCGGCCGGACTCTCCCTGGGCCTGCAGACGGCCTGGGGATCCAAGATCACCGGCGCGGGCAACCCCGAGCTCGTGGAGAGCGCCAGAGCCATGTACAACGTCGGCCGGTTCCGTCTCCGATACCCGCAGTTGCGCCGGAAGGTCGAGAAGTTCCGGATCATCGTCGCGGACATGCCCATCGTCTTCTCCGAGATGTCCATGTGGATCGAGAAGACCTTCGGCGGCGTGGTGGTGGGCGACTACATCGGCGACGCGATCTTCCCCGAGATCGACTGCACCAGCCTGGAGACCATGATGATGGGCGTGGCCCGCGACCGGCTCTACATGGGCATGGTCAAGCAGGCCCACGGGGCGGCGCGGGAGACCGTCGACGACCTGGAGCGGCAGATCGAACAGTTCTCGGCCGACTGCGTGATCCAGAACGGGCACCAGGGGTGCAAGCACAACCGGGCGCTGCAGCGGATCGTCAAGGACGTCTGCCGGCGGCACGACATCCCGATCCTGATCATGGAGGCCGACATCTTCGACAAGCGGGTGATGTCCGAAGACGAGATCAAGCGTGAACTGACGAACTTCTTCGTCGCCAACGGGTTCGCATCATGACGATTTTCAACGAAATCAGGCAACTGGCCCAGTCCACCTCCAATGACTACCTGACCCGGGCCCGTCACCGTGGCCATCCGACGGTGGGCTACTTCTGTTCGTACGTCCCTGAGGAGATGATCCACGCCGCCGGGGCGGTCCCCTACCGCATGCGCGCGGTGGGCAGCGAAGGCACCTCCCTGGGCGACACGTACTTCTCCTCGGCGAACTGCTCCTTCGTCCGCCGGGTGCTCGACAAGGGCCTGCGCGGGGACTTCGACTTCCTCGATGGCATCGTCTTCATGAACGGGTGCGACCACAACCGGCGGCTGTTCGACAACTGGAGCTATGCGCACCCGGACACCGGCTTCAATTACATGCTCTTCGTGCCCCACGGGCGCTCGGAGGCCTGCCTGGCGCAGTACGGCAACGAGCTTGCCAAGCTGGGCCGTTTTCTCGAGGAGCGGTTCGACACCGAGTTGACCGCGGAGAAGCTCTGGAACTCCGTGGCGTTGTACAACCGCAAGCGCGCGCTCCTGCAGGAGATCGCCGACAGCCGCAGGTCGGCCGTGGTGCCGATCTCGGGCACCGAGTTTTTGTCCCTGATGCTGGCTGTGTCGGTGGTGCCCGTCGAGGACGCCATCGCGCTGCTCGAGCAGGCGCTCGCGGAGATCCGGGCCGGACGCATCCACACGGAGCAGGCCGTCCTGCGGTTGTTCGTCACGGGGAGCTGCCTCGAGGAACTCTCCCACCTGGAGTTGCTGGAGTCCGCCGGCGGGGTGGTCGTCGCCGACGCGATCTGCCTGGGCGCCCGCTACTTCGAGCGGCCCGTCCAGGTCGGCCGAGACCCGCTGGCCGCCCTCGGGGAGCGCTACCTGCGCAACCTGTCGTGTCCGCGGATGATGGACGACGTGGCGGGCCGGATCGCCCATGTCCGGGAGAGGGTGTCCGACTTCGGAGCCGACGCAGTGATCCTGGAGAAGCTCGAGTTCTGCTCGATGATGTCGGGCGAGTCCTATATCTCCTCCCACGAGCTGCGGAAGTTCGACATCCCCTCGATCACGCTGACCCGCGAGCTCTACGGTGGAGGCGTGGGCCAGTTGAAGACGCGCATCCAGGCGTTCTATGAGAAGGTGATCAACCGGTCATGATCTTCGCGGGCATCGACATCGGCTCCCTGACAGCCAAGGCCGTGCTGCTGCGCCACGGGAAGGTGATCGCCAGCCACTTCGAGCCCGTGAAGGCCACCTCCCTTGCGTCGGCCGACCATGTCATGGGGCGGGTCCTGGCGCAGGCCGGTCTCCGGATCGAGGAGATCTCACTGACCTGCTCGACGGGCTACGGCCGGCTGGAGATCCCGTTCGCCGACTGCAACCGCAGCGAGGTCTCCTGTCACGGGCTGGGGACGTTCTTCAGCAACAAGTCGGTGCGGACCATCATCGACATCGGGGGACAGGACTGCAAGGTCGTGGTCATCGACTCCCACGGCATGGTGGAGGATTTCGTGATGAACGACAAGTGTGCAGCCGGTACCGGTCGCAGCCTCGAGATCCTGGCCCGGACGCTGGGGGTGGAGCTGGCCGACCTGGGCCGGTTTGCGCTGCGGTCCCGTCGCCCGCTGCCGGTGTCGAACAAGTGCAGCATCTTCATGGAGCTCGACGTGATGCAGCTCCTGTACCAGGGCAAACGGCGCGAGAACATCGCCCACGGCATCACGGTCTCCATCGCCAGGCGGATCGCCTCCCTGACGGGAAAGGTCACCCTCCAAAAGGGCATCTGCATCTCCGGCGGGGTCTCCAAGAACGCGGCCGTGGTCCGGGACATCGAGCAGGCGATCGGCGTCACCTTCACCCCGCTGGCGCACGATCCGCAGTTGATGGGCGCCCTCGGGGCGGCCTGCTTTGCGGAGAAGGAATACCGCCGCCGCATGGAGGGCGGCAAATCATGATCACGGCGGGCATCGACATCGGTACACGGTTCGTCAAGATCTGCCTGGTCCGGGAGGGCCGGATCCTCGGCTCTGACATCCGGGAGCTCAACGGGACGTTCCAGGATGTCCTCAGGCAATCCTACCGGGCCGCCCTGGACGACGCAGGGATCTTCGGCTTCCAGGTCCGGAAGAAGGCCGCCACGGGCTTCGGCTCCAACCTGGTGCACCGGGCCGACTTCGTCTTCGACGAGGAGATGTGCGCGGCCAGGGCCGTTTGGCACCTCGATCCGGAGGCACGGACCGTCATCGACGCGGGCTCCCTGTTCCTCAACCTGTGCACGCTCTCGTCCAGGGGCGTGGTGAGCGACAAGGCCGTCAACGAGAAGTGCGCTGCCGGCAGCGGGAGGTTCCTCGACATGATCGCGGGCTCCCTGGGCATCCCGGTCGAGGAGATCTCCTCCATCGCCGCCACCTCGGAGACCCCCTACCGGATGTCCAACAGCTGTGCGGTGTTCGCCGAGAGCGAGGTGATCAGCCGGATCAACATGGGGGTCCCGGGCCGGGACATCCTGGCGGGGATCCTGATCGCCATCGCCGAGAAGGCCCAGACCATGATCGCCAAGACCGGGGCACGACCGCCCGTGACGGTAGTGGGAGGCTTGGGCAACATCCCCTTTTTCAACGAAGCGCTCGCACGTGGTCTGGGGTACGAGGTGAAGGTCATCTCCATGGATCCCCAGCTGGCCCCGGCCTTCGGGGCGGCCCTGAACGCTGCGGACCGGGCCGGGGGTTGACGTGGAAGAATCCGCCGACCACACCGTCCTGATCCGGCAGATCCTGGCCGGGACCCACCTGTTCGAGACGCAGCTGCCCCCTTGCGGGGAAGGGCCGGAGCGCCTCGGGTTCTCCCCGGATCGTGAGCGCGTGTCGTCGGTGGTGCTGGCCGAGGACACCGCCCTGGAGCTGGGCGCGCCGGGCCGGCTCTCGGTGAGCCGGGCCCTGTGGACCCGCCAGCGGGGCCTGGTGACGAACCGGGTGTATGTTCACAACGACGACGTCGCAGCGCTGAAGGGGCAAAGCGTGTCCTTCCTGCTGCTGGTCCTGATGGAGCTCCCCGACGGGCTGGACCCGCTGGAGGCCCCTGTGGCTGGTCCGATGAACCTGACCCACCGCCTGCGCCATGTGATGACCCGGAGCCTCCCGGGAAGGCTGTGGATTCGGGTACACAATAAAATTATTGACAATTTCACACTAATCAATCTGGGTCGCACGGTCCGCGCCGCCTACGCACAGAAGTTCCCGGAGATCGGGAACCTCGACGTGCTGATCGCCGCCGGTGACGATGACTTCATCCGCGGGTTCGAGGGTCACGCCAGGGCCGCAGGGGTCCTCTCCGGGGAGATGCGGAAGCTCCGCTGGGAGGAGTCCGGCGAGATCAGTTGCAGCGACCTGGACTGCCGGGTCTGCGACGAAAAACCAGTGTGCGACACCATTCGTAACGTCCTGACCTTCCGAAGGAGACAGTAAATGGAAACCACGACCATCGCGTATCTGGGAAAAGGCGGCTCGGGCAAATCCATCACGGCTTCGCTGACCGCGCGGATCGCCCTGGATCAGGGAAAAAAGGTGCTCCTGATCGACGCCGATCCGGCCATGGGGCTGGCCACCGCGCTGGATGTGCACGGCTTCAAGACCATCGGAGAGGCCCGCTCGGAGATCCTGCGGCAGGCGAAGATCACCAAGAGCGAGGAGACCGCCCGGCTCTCGGAGATCATCGACTACCTCCTGATGGAGGCGCTCTTCGAGACGGAGAAATACAGCCTGCTGGTGATGGGACGCACCGACACCGTGGGCTGCTACTGCTCGATCAACTCCCTGCTCCGGGAGACCCTCGGGGTCATCGCCGGGCAGTTCGACGTGGTCATCATCGATGCCGAGGCGGGTATCGAGCAGATCAACCGGGAGGTCACGCGGTCGGTGACCCACGCGGTCGTGTTGACGGACAACTCCCTGCGGGGCGCCAAAACCGCGATTCTGGCCAGGGAGACCATCGAGGCCTCGCCGGGCATGTCGCCGAAGAAGACCGGGGTCCTCTTCAACCGGGTGGACACGCCCGACCCGGAGCTGGTGAAGTTGATCGAGGACGGCGGACTGCCCATCCTCGGTGTCGTCCCGCCGGATCCCGTCGTCACCCTGCGCGACAGCCGGGGCCTTTCAGCCCTGGAGATGCCTGCCGACTCCGTCGCGCTCCTGGCGTTACGTGAAATCCTTGAACGTGAGGGGATCTTGTAGGGTCGGACGTGTCGGACGTGTCCGACGTGTCCGACGTGTCAGACCTGTCGGAACCGTCTGAACAGTCCGAACAGTCCGAGCAGCAGCCCCAGCAGCATCAGGCCGGTGGCCGGACGGTCAGAGCCCGCGCCCGTGCGGCAGGTGCAGCCGTCGGTGTCGTAGGTCTTGGTCCAGGGAGACTGCAGCAGGCAGGGGGTGAAGGAGGCGCACTTCGGGTCCTCACAGTCGATGTTGAGGTCGCCGCTGTCGTCGACGCCGTTGTCGCAGTTCTCGGCCGGATCGGGGCAGTCGGCGAAGGTCTGGCAGTCCGCGTCTTCGCAGTCCACCCGACCGTCGCCGTCGTCGTCGCGGTTGTTGTTGCAGATCTCCAGGCCGGGGTGGCACTGGGTGGCCGAACGGCACAGCGGATCGGCGCAGTCGGTGCGACCGTCACCGTCGTCATCGGCGCCGTTGTCGCAGATCTCCAGCAGGACTTCGTCACAGACGCTGTCGGACTTGCAGTCGACGTCGGCGCAGTCCACGAAGCCATCGTAGTCGTTGTCTATCCCGTCGCCGCAGTCCTCGTCGGCGATCTCGCAGGCGAGCTCGCCGAAGCAGTCCGCGTCGCCGCAGTCGGCCGCGTCGTCGCCGTCGTCATCGAGGCCGTTGTCGCAGTCCTCGACGGGCGGTCCGCAACCGGGCTCGCCGTTGCAGTCGGTGTCGTCGCAGTCCACGCGGCCGTCGCCGTCGTCATCGACGCCGTTGCCGCAGACTTCGGGCACGGGCTGCTCGTTTTCGCAGGTGATCTGAAGCGTGTACTGTCCGGCGTTCTGGTAGGTTTCAATAAACAAATAATGATCGGTGCCATCCATGGTGAAGGTGAGCGTCTCGGCGGTGCCGGGGGCGTTGAGACTGCCCGTGATGCAGTTTCCCGGGTCGCAGGCGCCCTTGACCAGCAGCAGGTCAAGGTCCGTGGAGGCGTTGGCGATGGTCAGACGGGCGGTGACGACGGTGCCGGCACCGGCGTTGACCCGCACGACGTTCTCGGCGCCGTTCATGGGATAGCCGCCGGTGCAGTTGTTGCCGTAGTTGGTGTACGAGGAGGCCGCACCGAGGGTGGTGCCGGAGACGGAGGCGCCGCAGGCGATCTGGGTCGCCAGCTCACAGGAGGTCTCGCCGCAGGCGGGGTCGGCGACACAGTCGGGGTCGGCGCAGTCGATCTGCCCGTCATCGTCGTCGTCGGTCCCGTTGGAGCAGTTCTCGGTGGCATTGCCGAGGAAGTCCGCGATGAAGGACGCGAAGCGGTCGACCTTGGTGGCCGCACCGAAGTAGTCGCACTGCTGCGAACTGTTCTGCATGACGAAGGAGGAGATGCCGGCGACGTACTCGACGCCGCCGCGGGTGACGAACCCGGGACCGCCGGAGTCGCCGCTGCAGATGCCGCCGTTGGTGTTCATCTGGATGCCGATGGTGTTGGGCGGAACCTGCGTGGTGCCGACGTTGGGGATGTTCACGTTGCACCACGAGGAGCCCTCGCAGATGTTCGCCAGCGTCTGGGTCATCTTCAGTTTCGTGCCCGAGGCGCCCGTCTCGGTCAGGCCGAAGCCGACGAACTGCAAAGGCAGACTGTTCACCTCGCCGGCGGTCAGCGCCAGGGAGGAGGGCAGGGTGGGGATGGGCGTGACCGCCACCGGCGCGTTCGAGGAGAGCCGCAGCAGGCAGATGTCATTGGCCAGGTTGTTGGTCTGCTCGAAGTTGGGGTCCCAGTTCGGGTGTGTCTGCACCACGGAGACGCCCAGCTCGGAGGTGAAGGAGTTGGTGCTGTTTCCGATGTAGACACGCATGGTGCTCGCCGATGCCGTGCAGCAGTGGGCCGCTGTGAGCACGACATCCCGGGCGATGAGCGTCCCCGAGCAGGCACCGTAACCCATGGTCAGATACACGACCGCCTGGTGGGCTGCGGTGGTGTCCGCCGTGCCATACATGATAAATTGGTTCTGGGCGACGGGCACGGACTGGGGGGTGGTGCAGGCAAGGGCGGGAAGTAGCAACAACGCAGCGAAAATCCGTTTCATCGCAAGGCCTCCGGGTCCGGTCTGAAGGTACCCAGAATATTGCTACCACGGGATGAAGGGCACGACCATCCGGAATTGCAAATATTTTCCACCCAGGGCGGAATTTTTTAGTAAAATTATAACTAACACGTGTCCCTTTTGGAGATCCAGCATTTTTTTCTCTACTTTTTTCCCAAATTAAGTAACTTGTGGCCGCTGACGGGGAACGTGTCGTTTCCCGTACGTTTACCCCATTGAGGAGAGTTTATCCATGAAATCCACGATTCTGATTGCACTGACAGCACTGGCATTTCTCGGCTGCAAGGCGCAGCCCTGCCCCGACAAGAAGGACACCGGCAAGCCCGGCACGCCCGCGACCGCCACGCCCGAAGCCCCCAAGGGAGCTTTCACGCCGGCTGACCTGGCCACCGTCGAAGACAAGGTTTCCTACATCGTCGGGTTCAACATGGGCAAGGACTTCCAGGTCAACATCCGCGCGTTCGAAGCCGGCGCGATGGACGCCCAGGCCAAGAAGCCCTCGCTGATCACCGAAGAGGAAATGCGCAAGGTCATGGGCGAATTCCAGACCCAGCGCATGCAGAAAATGATGGCCGAGCGCAAGTCCAAGGGCGAGGGCGCCCTCAAGCGCGGCCAGGATTTTCTTGAGAAGAACAAGGCACAGGCCGGCGTGATCACGCTCGAGAGCGGCCTGCAGTACCAAGTGATTAAAGAGGGGACGGGCCCCAAGCCGGCGCTGACGGACATGGTCGCCTGCAACTACAAGGGTACCCTGATCGACGGCACCGAGTTCGACTCCTCCGAGAAGGCCGGCAAGCCCGTCGAGTTCGGCGTCTCCGGCGTGATCAAGGGCTGGACCGAGGCGCTGCAGTTGATGCCGCAGGGCTCCAAGTGGAAGTTGTTCATCCCGGCCAACCTGGCCTACGGTGAAATGGGCGCCGGTCAGAAGATCGGTCCCAACGAAGCCCTGATCTTCGAAATCGAGCTCGTCGAGATCAAGGCCGCCCCGGCCGCTGATCCCAACGCAGTGCCTGCTCCGGGCCCCGGCGCCATCGGCCCCATGATGCCTGCTCCGGGCCCCGGCGCCATTGGTCCCATGATGCCTCCTCCGGGCGCGGGCGTCATGATGGCTCCCCGCATGTCGCTTCCGGCGATGATCCCGCCCCCCGCCCCGATGCAGTAATACCCTGCACGGGCTGATTCCTTCCTGATTGAAAAGAAAAATTCAAGGGCCTTCGAAGGCTGGTATTACCGCATCACAGGATGGGCGTACAGGGGCACTTCAGCCCCCGGGTCCGGCGGTTGGGCCTTCATCTCTTCGGGCGGTGGTGGTGGTGGGCTTTTTTTCGCCGGCTCGCGCATGATTGGGGCACGGTACTCCTCGACCGGCGGCGGTCCCTCGGCGGGCATGGATTCCTCAGGGGGCCCGGCGTAGAGGGGCTCGACCGCGTCCGGCACGGGAGGCGTCTTCACCATGTCCGGCGGCATGGGGGCGCCGTACTCTACGTGCACCTGCCCCATGTCAGCGGCAGGTCCCCGGTTCCCGGAGCCACCGCGATCGCAGGCAGCGCCCGACAGGGTCAGCCCCGCACCGACCAGCGCGGCCACGGCCCATGACGGCAGCCGCACCGGCGGCGGAATGGTGGGTCGAAAGGCTTCACGCCGCAGTTTCTCCAGCGTCAGATCCCAGTCCATGGCTTCTCCCCGGAAAAGACTCCGTTCATTCGTCTTCCATCGGCGGCCCGCCGTACTCGGCGACCGCCGGGGCGGCATATTCCATGCACTCGTGGCAGACATCCATGTCCGAACTCATGCCGTCATCGGGTGCGGCGTACATGTCGACACCCTTTTTACTGTCGGGCTCGTCGGGGGTCATCGGCTGCTGCGGCCCCGCGCTGTCGGGCGTGGTCGGCGTCTCGGCCGGCGTTGTGCACGCCGTGGCCATCCCGCAACTGAGGCAGGCGGCAGCGACCCAGGACGGAATGCGGCTTCGGGCCTTCGGACGCAGGTGATTCAGTTTCTCGAGAATCTCGACCGGGTTGTGGGATGAGTTCATGGAAACGTACCCCCTATTTGACGAGTGTGACCTTCACATTGGTGACGTCGAAGGAGACGGCCTTGTCGCACTTGTCCTTGTTCTTGATTTCTTCGAAGGGAATCAGGTGCTGGGCCTTGGCGCCCGGGGCGACCTCATGGCAGCCCGATCCGGTGACCTTGGTGGCGTTGGCGCAGGTGACCACTGCGTCCCAGCAGGCCTTGGCCTTGGCCTTTCCTTCCGTGTGCTTGACCTCGCACAGGAAGCCCTTCTCTCCATCGAACTTGCATTCCACCAGGACCTTGGCCGAGTTCTGGCAGCCGATCAGCAAACCTGAAAACATGCATACCATCACAATGAGTACTACCTTCATGACACGTCTCCTTTTCGAAAAAGAAATATTGTTCGGGAACTCCCGGCTTGTCCGAGAATAATGGAACTGCGGCGTCGGGGCAAGCCAGCTTTTTTTCGGTTTGGTTTTTTCGTGCGCGGGTTGTCCGGGGACGCCCCCGTTTTCCCGGAAAAAAATGACAGGGGGATCCACTTTTCACGCAACCGGCTCTCCCGCGGGCCGATAATCCGGACATGCACCCCGTCTGGTTTTGGATCGTCGCGGGCTGGTTCGCCGGCTTTCACCACTGGCCCTGGGTGATGCTGCTGGTGTTCGGTGTGCGATGTTTGGTGGCAAGGGATGAGTTGAGACTTCGGAAATGGGTCGTCGCCGCCGGTGTAGGAGCCTGGATCGCCGGCGCATGGACGGGCACCAACGCATCCCTGCCCGCCGTTGGGGAACGCGCGGTCGTGATCGGTCACAGGCACATCGAGGACCGGCTGCTGCACCGTGTGCGCACGACCACCGGACGTTGGCGATCCCTGAAACTGCCAGCCCTCCGGGCAAAGGGTGCAGTCCTGTGGGTGCCCGGTACATCCAGGCTGCCGGTGATTCCGCTGTCGGGGAGCCGGCTGGAGCGGGTCCCGGTCGAGCGTCCTCCCACCCT
>Ga0180007_10001850_pt1 | contig 26705 bp, 28 predicted proteins | sample MM_PC_MetaG_FD_121122 | JGI IMG/M metagenome (GOLD analysis project Ga0180007, IMG submission 121122) | Groundwater microbial communities from the Aspo Hard Rock Laboratory (HRL) deep subsurface site, Sweden - MM_PC_MetaG | ecosystem: Environmental > Aquatic > Deep subsurface > Groundwater... | reverse complement strand
TTTGGGGCCGATATTTTAATGCTAATACTTGATATGACATGGATGTCCGCTAATTGCTGTGTGGCGGAGAGGGGGGGATTCGAACCCCCGGTACCCGTTAAGATACACACGCTTTCCAGGCGTCTTTTGGAAACTCCGCAAATCACACTAAAACCAGCTATTCCCCTTTATTGATGCTATTCTTGGTTGATCCCAATTGATCCATCCGGCTCTGAACAAATATTTTATGGGCCGTAAAGAAGGCCGTAAAATGGTTTCCAAAAAACAGACGGGCCGTAAAACGGGCCGTAAATGACCGTAAGCTTTTTTGTCTGTTTTTCATGTTAAAATTTCAAGTCCTCTGGTAAATTCCATATCGCAAATTGACTTCAAATAACCATCTGTGGTTGTGGCATTTTTGTGCCTTAATAATCGTTGTAATTCTCCCACCATGTATCCACATTCCATATATAAATATGAGGTGACGTAATGCCTTATAGCATGAAATGAAAAATTTTTCATGGCCGGCAAATAATCTTTTTCATTTTTTTCTCTTCTGTTGCTTGCTATGATCAAATCGTTTACCTGTTTGCATAATCGAGGCATCATTTTATCCATAGTTGGCCTGGGCATCTTACCACCATATACCCCTGGGAAAATATATTCGTCATCAACGGTGTCACACCGGCGCCTCAAAATTTCTGAGGAAACTTTATTCAATGGAATATTGTCCCCTTCCAAAGCCCCATCTTTTCGTTTCCTGGTATAAAGGGTCACCATCCCGATCTGAAAATGGCAATGCTCTTTTTTTAGTCGTCTAACTTCACCGGATCTGGCAAGGGTATGATACATAAAAGTGGTGAGATCCTGTTCCATCGGATTGCCAATTCCCATTATGGAAAAAATATCTTCTCTTGGAGGAACGTATTTTTTGAAGGATTTAGCAGGAAAATTCGAGATGTGTTTGCAGGGGTTTTCGGTAATATTATATTTTTTGTTTTTGATCATCCAATTAAAAAGAGTTTTTAGTTCTCTTAAACGGCGGTTTGCGGTTTTCCCGCCTTTGCCTGGGCAAAGAAAAACTTCTTTAAGGTATGGATCAATGTCATCTTTTTTTATGGGGAGGGTTTTATCTGCCATCCAATGCGAGAGGAGTTCTTTGATTACCCTCTTTTTATCATTGAAAGTGTTGGGGCCGGTGGATTTGAGTTCTACTTCATCAAGGTATATGAGAGCAACATTTTTAAAAGTCCAAGAGTTGCTCAAGGGATTGTTGAGGAATATCAGAACTTCCTCCAGTTCGTCGCTTTCCCACACTGTCGCTGCCCGGGCATCCTCGAAGTAATTTTTCTCTTTTTTGAAAAGCCACTTCTCTTCGTCGTTTTTCTTTTGGGTCCAATTTTTTTGGCCTTTCAGAAAATTGGAGTTTTCCACAGTGAATGTTTTTTTCACCTGACCGGTCCAAGAATCGAGCCTTTTGTTGTAATAGGGCATTTTGCTTTAAGGTATAGTCCCGGTTAATTAAAAATTGGAAAACATCATTCGGGAAAAATCTTGCCGACCTTGAGTTTTTGCCCACACCAACAAATATATGCGGGTATTGTTTCCAGTTTTTATAAAGGGTATTTATTGAACAACCAAGCATCACGGCCAAGTCTTCAATTTTTACCAATTCGTTACTTCTTACTTCACTCAATTATCAGATCCTTGTACACTTTGTCAATATTCAGGTTGAGTTGGATAGATAGGAAAAATTACATGATGCCCGGGGAAGGTGCGTTTAGGCATCATGTAATTTTGTTTTTAAGAGAGGACTTTTCCGGTATTGATTTTGGCTTTTTCGGCTTTTATTGCCTTGGAGACTTTTTCATCAAACTCGGCTGCTGCCTGTTGGAACTCTTCAAGGGTAAAGAGTTCTCTTTTGAAACAAAGCTGAAGCATGGCCTCCTGGACGATCTGCATCCGGGTAAGAATGACCGACATGCCATTCATATTATTTTCTATGGCTTTCCGGGTTAAGCTCTTTTCGGTCTGTTTCTGTTTTTTTGCATCTTTCCGTAGTTCCTGCCGTTTGTTTTGTCTATTCATTTCAAACCTCCAATGTAATTAATTACTGTTCGTGATAGATAAATTTTTTTTATAGCCAGGGGTCGAGAAATTTGCCCCGGGTGGCGTTTAAATAATCGGCAACTGTTCTGGCCTTCAACTTCAGTGTTTCGGGGTTGGAGTCATTCCTAATTTCGATATCATATGGATAATTTGCCACGTTTTTATCAGCATCATTATCCGGTATATGAATATCTTCCGCCCGGGTCACCAATATGGTCAAACAACGGAGCCCGAAAGCTCTTTTTAATTTGGTAATTTCCTCAGGCTCTCGGACCATGGCAATTAGTATTGGGTGCTTCCCGGGAACATCGAGCATGGCCATATGGGCCAAGACCTCATTAAAAGGCCCATTATTATATTTAGTGTAAAGATCTTTCATCTCACACCAAAGCAAACGTTCTTCATCACCTTTTGCCACTTCCTCATCAGCACCAAAGTGTTTGGCAGCGTCCTTTACCGTTTGGATCGTGGAGTGGTATTCAACGGTGTCAGAACAAATTTTTTTTAAGAATTCGGCAAAAGTGTCTTTACCGGACAGGGCAACACCATTAATAATTATGAGTCTTGCCATAAATTTAGACCTCATCTGGTTTCATTTTGGCAAAATGTTCTTCCAAACATATTTTTGTCCACAACTCAAGATTGTCTGGATCTTCATAAAGAGCTTCCGCAGTTTTCCACTCACCGACCAAAGTTTCAGTCTCACGGACATTGACTTCGGCTTCAGGAGGTAGAAAAATCTGGTAAACAACGGCAACGTGGACAGAACTGACAGGATCATCAGTGGTATGGATCATCCCTACAATTTCATAGGACATCAACCCACCTTTTCCGGGAGATTTGATATTCACCTCCTCACCGAGTTCCCTAAGCATATTTTCTTTCATCAGGGTTTCAAAACCCTTGCTTTCGATGGGATTCATGTGACCACCTATGCCGATGGAAGTTTTTCCGACCAGGCGTTTCTCTCCACTTTTGCCCAGACGACGGTAAGAAAATATTTCATCTCCCCGGGTAATCATGCAGTACGGAATGATCTGTTTAAAAGAAAGGTCAGTTTCACAAAGCCCACGGGGCGTAAAGCGCATCTTTTTTGCACATTGGGCAATAAGATGTTCAACTATCCCCCCATGGGGTAAAAATCCCGCAAACCGAACACCAGGCTCTTCAAACAGGTCGTGATCACTGATTCCGACAACGACTTCATTGTCTTTTTTTGACATTTTTATTTTTCCTTAATATTTTGTAAAATCGATTACAATTTCACGCGATCCACCATATGATTCGGCCATATCGATGGATGGTGGTGAGTACCGGTCGTGTGTGAGTGCCAGATATCGTTGGTAGGCTGCCAGTTCTTTGCAGCTTTCTGAACAAAGCATTTTATTCCGTTTAGAACATCCCTCTTTTAAGCATGGACTACTGGGTTCAGCCATGATTAAATCCTCCATAAAAGTAAGTATTTACTGTTGAATTTGGATAAAAAAAAGCTAACTGCATTGAGAACCACATTCTGGGCAAAAGAGACATCCATCATGATGGTACAACGGAGAACCACATTTTATGCACGGTGCAACTTCCTCGTCTGAATACACGTTTTCAAGGACCTCTTGAATTTCTGGGTTTTCCATTCCCATTTCCTGAGTGGCATTACAATAAAACCGCTTCAGAACTTTCCCCATGGCATCTGGGATACTGATCACCCGGACCGGTCTTTCGTCCGATTCATCGATATACACCCAGGCGTTTGTTCCATCGTTTATATTCTCAAGGGTCTTTGCCAGTTCCACGATTGGCGTTCCATTTTGGAGTGCTTTGGAAACAAGACGGCCCATTGCTTCCAAATTGGCTGCATTTACGCTTCCATTTTTTGATCCATTGGTGAAAAGTTCACACGGCCTGCCGGCTTCATCCATATTAATGGTAAAATACACTTTGCCATGACCGGTATTGATTTCATGAGTTCTACCATGACGGATCTTTTTGGGTTCACGGGAGAACGCCGGGGGAATGGGTTGACTTTCTTGCATCTCTTTTAACGACATATCGTTTGAATCACCAAAGGAAATCGGTTGGGCATCCAGACTTCTATCCCGGTAAACGGTCAATCCTTTACAACCAGATTTCCAAGCCGTCATATAAATTTTCCCAATTTCTTCTGCACTGGCTTCATTGGGAAGGTTAATGGTGGATGAAATCGAATTTGATATTCCGATTTGCAAGGCAGCCTGCATTTTGATTCGATCTTCCCAGGAAATATCATGCGCACAAGCCCACAAATTACGGACATCCTGGGGAATCAGTTCAATACCATGACAAGAACCATGATTTTTGGTGATCAACGGCAGGGCTTCTTTATACCAAATTCGGTCTGAGTACCATTCAGTAAAAAGTGGGTGGGCAAAATTCCAGGTTTCGCCGGAGTCGGAAAGGAGTTTGGCATAACAAATGGCAAAATGCGGTTCCATTCCCTGACTACAATCACAAGATATTGAGGTGGAACCAGTCGGTGCAATCGTTGTCCATTGACTGTTACGAACCCCGAAAGATTTAATGTTGGCAAGGGTCTTGGCATCATCTATATCTTCAGAATCAAAATATTGAGAAACGACACCCACAACACTTTTTTTGTTACTTGTCCACAATGCAAACGGCCCTTTTTCAATGGCCAATTGTAGAGATGCTTTGATTGCACTCCGGGTAAGTCCGAGGGCAAGTTTTTTTCCGAATTCAATTGATTCTTCAGAACCATAGGAAAAGCCCAACAAAAGCAAAGCATCGGCGAACCCCATAATACCCAGACCAATGGGACGGGAGGCAATAGCCATTTTCTTATATTGTGGTGTGGGGTAACCAGATTTATCAATGCTATTGTCCAGAAAACGAGTGGCATCTGTGACAAGGGAAACAAACTTTTGCCAGTTGAAGAATGATGCCGTTTTGCCTTCAAGATTAATATGTGACACACATTTAGCCACATTAATGGCCGCTAAGGCACATGACTGGTAAGGAAGGAGGGCCTGTTCTCCACACGGATTTGTGGAAACAATTCTACCGACCTCTTTTAAAGTGTTATCCCGGTTTGCCGCATCGATAAACCAAAATCCGGGATCTCCACATTTGTGGGCATTATTAACAATGTCATCAAACAATTCTCTGGCCCGAATGGTTTCTGTGACAGATTTATCAACAACACTTATGAGTGCCCAAGCCTTGTCTTTTACAACTGCTTCCATAAAGGCATCAGAAGCAGCGATGGAAAGATTCATGCTGGCATAGGTTTGATCATTGCCGTCTTTAAGATGGATGAATTTTTTGATGTCCGGATGGTGGTCAAACATCATGGCCATATGAGCCGCCCTGCGCGTTCTTCCGCCAGATTTTACGGCTTCAGCAGTGGAAGCCAGTTTTTTCATGAAAGCAAAAGGCCCACTTGATTCTCCCCCGGTGGATAATTTGGCAGAAATCTCACGGAGTGTCCCATAATTTCCACCCAGACCGGAACCCTGTGCATAAATAAAACCGGCCTCACGGTCAAAATCAAAGATACTCTCCAGGGAGTCACTGAGCGCCCCGACAAAACAAGCTGAAGTCTGGGGGGTTGTAACAACCCCTGCGTTCATCAAAAAGGGTGAGTTAGGACGGAACTCGTTATCTTCCATCATCTGGAAGAAACGGTTTTCTTGGTCCTTTTTTGAAAAATTTCTTGAATCATCTTCTGAAGCGAATTCGGCAACTCGATTGTGTACTTCCGAGGGATTTCCTTCCCCCAACATCTTACTGAAATACAAGCGTTTATAAACATTTATAGCATTTTCTGACAATCCTTTCATATAAAAATCCCCCGGTAAAAAAGTAAAAAAAATAATGGCCGGCTCCCAGGTTTGTATACCAGGGGCCGGCCATTATTTATTTTAAGGTTTGTAGTTGATAGGGGATAAAACGGTTTGAATTGTTGTTTTATTTTTTTATTCATGTTGTACCCCCCATCATGTAGTTTTTTAAATCGGGGGACACAACCAATTGTAGCCATCCGACGATTGAAGCACATGAATAGCAGGTATGATTTTATAAATCAAGTAATTATTTACTGTTATTTTGAAAAGTTTTTGAGCTTTGTAATTCACAGTTCTGACGGATAACATCCTGACCAAGGAAATCGGTTGGATGTTCGCTCTGGACAAGCTTAAACGACATGTCCCTTTCAAAAGAAAGAATCTTTGTGGACTTGTTAGCAGCCGACCATTTATTCAACATCGGAATAAATCCGTGATCACCCGATACAAGGGCAAGGCCCGAATAAAACGGCATCAATTCCATTCCTTCCACAATCATTTCCTCATCCCAGTTTGTGTTCTGAGAATGGCCTTTTTCGTACCTCATCAGTTTAAGCCTGGTGTGGTACCCAATTTTATGGAGAACATTAAGGAACTGAACTTGATCAATTACGGCATCGGCAACCAAATAAATGATCACATATATTGACTGGCCGGCTTTTGCCCTCAAACGATTATACAGTTTTTTAAAATCTATCGCTGAATTATAAAAGTGTTTCGGCGTATAATAAATATTTTGTGCATCGATCAGACACAAAATTGGTTTCTCTTTCTTACCCATGACGTATCTCCTTTATATTTCGAATGTTGCTTTTCGTTTTTTTATTGTTGGTCTCGATCCACCAGGAGAACCTTGTCCCTTGAATTTGGGCATCTCAATCAGTTCCGGTGTGACAAGATCCTTCCAAGATGGAAAACGTTCCCCCAAAGGTATCGGTCTGAATGAATCATTCTGCATTAAAAAATCAACCTGATCCGTATCTATTGCTTCTGTCCATTCAATCAATCTCGAATCTTCGGGAAGGCCATACTTTTCGGCCAAATGGTTTGATAAACAATTTCGAGTTTCTGAGTCAATCTTTGGTTCGGAAATATGGCCGGTGGCACTTTCAACAAGTGATAAAAACTGATATAAAAGCGGATCATTGTATATCAGCTTCTTTGAAATGCTCAACACGACACATTGGCGATCCCGTTCAAATTCCATTCTGTCTTCTGCTTCCCTACGGATTTTTATTTTCATGTCTTCAGGACGGCCTTCATTGTACTCTGCAATGGTCATTGATCCGGTCTTTTTGACCACATCGCTAAACCAACTCATCTAATTCCTCCAGTGTTTTTTCTAAAACTGGGAGAAGCTGTGAATCTTCCCCCAGGCTATCAATGACCCGGGTATGGAGAAGGTCGATAACATCATAAATATCTTGTTCATTTTTGATGGTGATTTGGTTAAACATTATTTTATTCTCCGTTCAGATAACAATTCTGTTAAGTCAAACTTACTCCCAAGGGCAGTCTTTATATCAGTGGTGTTTTCGCTCATCCGGACACAATAGTTGTTATAAACATATGCCTTTTCCGGGGTAACCATTTTTCCTTCGACAAATGCAATCCCGGCACCGGTTAGACGCCACTGTTTAGGGTCTTTGGGGTTTGATTCCAATAACCCCCAAAATCTAAGTTTAGAATAATCTTTACTGATATGATGATCCATTTTGTCTATCATGTCCCGGCTAACACAAACCCACCGGTCTTCAGTCTCCATAATGATAGTCAGGTTATAAATAGCGATCAGGAACAATGCCAATGCAGAGGACAATTTCCTGGGGTATAATTTAACCGTTTGACCACAAACAGGACACTTACAAGGTTTCATCTTTATCGCTTCGGCTACGATCCATTTACGGGCCTCTGGGACATCGGTAATATGCTTCGGCATTACTGTTTTCATCACCCACCTCCTTTATCCGTAAATTTTTGCCAGATTGCCATTATCCTTCAGGAACATCCAAACACCCATGGCATCGGCAATATGTTCAAATTTACCGGCTCCAAATTTTTGACCGGCAAAATGGTAGGTGTAATCTGTTCTTACGCCTTCCGGGCTTTTTGCAGACTTTTTGCATTTGACCTTTTTCCCAGTCTTTTTTTCCAAAAAAGTTTTAATGATAAAATCCATGATTTCAGGTTTAGTGGCAGTACAACTTCCGATGGTTACCCGCTTAACATCGTTTGGAGTACAAAATTCAGCCGGTATCTTTTTCAAGGTACAAATTGATGCTATGAGCCCGGTTGCCATGTTCATCTGAATTGCTGCCCTGGAGCTTTTGGCACCACCAGACGGCAATTCCCCCAGGAGGCCTTTCACACCATATGTTCTAATTACTTCATCCAGCTCAGTCGTAATTTTTGCTGAACGGCTATAATAATCGTTGGAAACCAGTATACCTTTCCGTTTGGTTTTTTCCGTTTCAATAACTCCGCAAGCCACCGGTTTACCGCCTTCTATGGTAACCCATCCAAGATTAGAGAAGGCCACATCACAAGTTAAGAGCATAATTTTTTTTCCTTTGGAGCTGCTTCCCTTTGGAGTATGACCAAAGGAAACAAGTCCCATAATTCACGTTCAGGGGTTGTCCCGAACATTTTTTCTATTTTTTGTTGAGCCTCAATGCTCAGATCGTCAAAATACACGGGGAGGGATTGTCCAACCATTAATCACCTCCTTTATCTTCGGGCCAAATAAAAACTTTTCCGCAAGATCCACATTTCCACTCATCCCCATTGGCGTATGTGTAAAGGTAGGCAAAATCCTCTTGTCCTCCACACTCGGTGCAATATTTTGGTTCTGGTTCCTCTTCCGGCTCTGGTTGCCATTCATAAATTTCTTCGATGGTGACATCAGAAAGGTTGGTCACCTCGATGTCCTGTTCAATAAATATGTCATCGCCTTTTTCAAATTTTTTCATGGCCTCTTCTTTTGAATCTGCATCACATTCAAAGGTTTGGCTCCCATGGAAATTGGTTACATCTCGTTCAATTCTATATTTCATGATCTCTCCTTATTTCTGTTGAGGGATGTTTATCCACTCTTTATATTATTTAGTTGCTTTCATTTTTTATCTTTGCTACGCCCCTCTATGTGTTTTTTCCATTATTTAAAAACCACTTTTCGAGGAGGATTAAATGTCAAAATTAACTTCAATTGAAAAAAAACAACTCTTAGCTACAGCCGTTTCAATAACTAAAGCTGCTGCCGAGGGAGGGGCAGCTGGTGATGGTTGCGGACAAGACAAGCTCCCTCATGTTTTGAGGGAAACATATAATGAACTTGTAAAAATATCTGAAGAGATTTCAACATCATAACAAAACCACCTCTTAGCCAGTTACGCCTTCAAGGTGTAACTGGTTAATCCACTAAATACATCAGTAGGTTGATTTTTTATTAACTCTCGATATCATCAAATACGACGGAAATATTACTTTGAAGTTCTTTGAGTAAGGGTTTCATAAGGGCAACTATCTGTGGGTGTGCTGCCTTGCCTGTTCTCTGTTTGAGCATATGAGCCCATTCTCCCAAGGTAGCAGTCATGACAATCTCACCAGCCAGTGAAAGGGGAAGAATGGATCTGGCTTGTTCTGGTTTCCAACCGTTTTTCAGAAGAAATCTATAATCGTCTTCATCCGACACCATTTTATTCAACCATACCCTTTCGGCCAAAGTTAATGGGTCTAAAGCCCTTGATAGTTGAGTTTCTTCAATCAAAAGGTCATCAGAGCCCCAGACGGGTTTGATAAACTTTATTTCATCGTCATACTTCACATATCTGGTTGATTCGATGGAATACGCCCAAGGTCTATGTCTTGTGATTTCCTGTTGTATCCCTCTGTCGGTGATTACCCGGACAGTCCTGGTTGCATGAATGAGCTTTTTCTGGTTTGTCATTTCAGATTCCGTCATTAAACTGGCCTGCCCCGGAACCTGTTTATAGTATTCAGGAAAAATCATGGGATACTCTTTGTGCAGATATTGGGCAATCTGGCATACATCAATAGGAACCCACAACCTCTCCCGACCACATTCGGTTTTGAAAAATTCCAACCAAGTCCTGAGATTGCCTGAAACCAACGGTTGATCATCGTGGGTGATATTCAGATATTTGGAGTGGACGGATTCCCTGAAAAACCACAAGGCATCACTACCAACCATAAAACAGATAGAAGCATGCTCCAATACAGAAAGATGACCAGACTTGACGATCATCTTCACAAACCGGGCAGCCGAATCTTCAGTGGTTTTATCTTCAGATTTGTAACAGGTCCGGCCAGCAGCTTCGATCAATTTTAAGGGGTCTTCATAGGACAAAATTTTATGGGATTGTTCAATTATTTTCATATTATTCTTTCCCCTTTTTTTTGGGTTGTGGCCACATTCTGGGTAAATGAAAACTTTGTCGAATTCTTGCCCTTGCTGAGCCGTTTATCCATATCTATTCTTCCTCTTTGTTCAAAATTTCATATTTGGCAATTTCTTCCTGTAAAGCCTTAACTTTGCCGCCTGTTTGTTCTTTCAGGTAATCTCTGGCCCGCGCTTTCAGTTCCGTTAGGTTCCGGCTGTTCCCTGAATGAGCACAATGCCCAGTGGTTAACTCCCTTATTGACCAACCAATGTCTTTTGTCTTGTGGGCGAAAAACTTAAATTTTGAATACCCCTTGAGCTTTATAATCTCCCCCTGGACCGTTGAAATAAGACCATTCTCATTGATTTTAAAAGTTTGTTCCATGTATCCCCTTTATGCCACTAAACGGCTATAACCATCGGTGTCTTTGACAACAGTAATTGTATTTGTAAAAGCAGATTTCATTTCATCGTCATGGGTGACAACCGCCACTGTTCCGAGTTCTTTTTGAATTGCGGAAAGCATTTCAGATACTCCGGCCGTTCCGGTTGAATCCAGATGTTCAAAAGGCTCATCATAAAACACGATATCAAGGGGATTCTTCCCATATGACCGGCAAAGATCCTGCATGGCTTGAGCAATGCAAATATCGGCTCTTTTTCGTTCTCCCCCTGAGATCCCTTTATATTTTTTGGCCCCGGAAGTATGAATCACATCAATGGCAAACTTCTCTTTGATTTTCCCGGTCTTTGTTCTGCTTGTGGTGGAAAAAGAAAGTTGAACTTCGCCTTCACAAACCAGGGTGGCATAATGGTTAGAACGTTCATTGAGAAACGGGACAACCGAATCGAGGAGGAATGTTGGAATTCCAGAATAACCAAACATGAATTCCAAGAATTCCAATTGTTCAATCTCATCTTTTTTTGTGTTCTGTAACCGTTTTAGAGCAGTCTCACGGGGATGGCTCTCTTCAAGCAGGGTTTTTTCTTTGTGGATCAAACCGGAAAAGGGACTCTCTTCTTTTTCTTTTAATTCAACGGCTGTTACTACCTCTTCCATTTCCAGAACAAGGCCGGGGATTATGGAAATATGATATTTAATTTCTTCCAAATCCTTTTGATGTTTTTCGATCTCAGAACGGACAGAAGCAATTACTTCCAGTTCGACCTCTAATTCTTCGATACGCTCGTTATAAACAGAATTGGCTCCCTTAGCCCTTGTTATCAACAAATCCATGTCCTCAACCTTCTTACGGAGCTTTTCAGCGATTGCATTTGTGGCTTCCAATACGGAACCAACATCTTCTTTTGTGATTTCTTTGCCACATTCGCTGCAACCAGTTCCGACCCGTCTGTTAATATTAAGTGCTTCAGTCTTTTTAACGGTGAAATCACGATGAATATCGGCGTATTTGGTTTCAAGAATTCTGATATTGGTTGCCAGGGGTTTGGAACTTTCAAGAACCTTTTCCCAGTCGGCTGCTGCTGTGGATTCGGTGGTTGTTGCCATTTTTTCTTCAATTTCTTTGAGAAGTTGTCCGCGGCGTGTCTTATAAAGTTCTGCGGCTTCGATTCTCTTTTTGAAAACATCAGACTTTTTATTCAGTTCCTCAATTTCACATCTCTTTTTCGATTTAAACCCCACTTCTTGGGTTTCATAATCATGAAGACGGTTTGATATCTCGGTCCTTTCCTCTTCAACCCTGGCAAGTTTGCCGGTAACCATATCAAATTCAGTCCGGACTGCTTTCAAGTCTGTCCGGACATGGCCAAGGGCAACAAAAAACCGGTTTAAATCCAAGGCTTCGACCAGGGCATCCTTGATTTGTTTGTCAGTAAACAATGAAAACGGTTTAATATTGTTCTGGGAAAAATAAGTGGAATTACAAAACAAGGTGAACCCACCCCCAAGAAAATTGCTGATATTGTCTTGGGTTGCGGTCATATCCACACCGGACAGATCGACAATTTCACCATCCGGTTTGATTTGTTTGAAGATCAGGCTGTTTCCAAGTTCTTCATCCTTCCGGGTTCGGGTGATTGTCCAGTGATTGCCAGTGACGGGATCACCCAAACGGTTTGTGACCTTACACCCCTTTTTGGCAATGTCATTAACCACATCATCGACACCAACCCCTTTGGTTGTTTGGCCGTAAAAAGCCCAGATAACGGATTCCATGAGGTTGGTTTTTCCGGAACCGTTGGAACTGGCCGATTTAGCCACGTTATTAACGCCCTCAAAAAGCACCAAACCGATATCTTCCCACGACTGGGTTACTTCCGGGCCGAAGGACATAAAATTTTCTATTGTTGTATCAATTAATTTCATATTGAGAACATTGCCTCCCTTTTTCTTTTCTCGATTGCTTCTTGGAATTCTTTTGCTTTTGCAGGATCAATTTTTGCCTTTTTTGTTTTGGAAACCTTCAACTTGTCCAAATCAATACCTTCATCCTTGGCCAACGACCGGAAAGAAGAATGGAGGGGATTAATGACCTTACAAAATCTGGTGATCATGTTCGGTTCGAGAACCAACACCTCACTGCGATGTTTACAAAGAATATTTATTTTGACTTTCTTCCCTGATTCTGTCCCGGTAACTTTCAGCTCATCCCCCTTTTCAAAGGATTGCATACGGAACCGGGTCTTTCCGGTGCCGATGTCGTACCTAAGTGGCAATTTGCAGAAATTTTTAACGGAAAGAATAGGATACGCCCCGTACTCTTCTTTAAACTCATCAACAAATGGTGGCTCAATGTCCAGATCCTCAAAATCGATATGTAGTTCTGGTTCCGGTTTAGAAGGTTTTGTAATACGTTTCTTTTTTGGTTTCGGCATAGGAGCCACTTCAACCACCGGAGTGCCCATGGAATCAACAAAATCACCAGCGGGGCTTGCTTTCACTGGGGCGGGCGGATATATTTCATCATCTTCATCCCACGGAGCTTTATTCTCTGCTTTTATTTCCGGTTTCTTCGGTTTGGCGGGTGCCGCAATGTCCCATGTGGATTCTCTCTTTTTAATTGTCATTTGATCTGATCTCCTTACGCACTTTTCTCCAGATACTTATTGGCCAAGGTAAGCAACGTTGGCTTGTGCAATTCCGTTTCGCAATACTCGGAATCAATAAACTTTTTGATGATCTCTTCATCTTTGGCGCCTGTTGTTAGATCCAGGCGTTTCTTTACAGGGGTTTTGGGAATAAGTTCGATGACAACCGACACGGCCCCGGCATCCTCAAGTTTCTTTCGAGCCCGATCACCTTCAGCTTTACTGCTGACACGACAACGGATAAATCCGCCTTTTGCTTTCTCAGGGGAAATTTCAGACTCACCGGAAAAAGCCCAAAATTTACGGCTTTGAAGGGGTTTATGTTCAACCGACATGGTTTCTGTGTTTATAACGATAAAGCCCCGTTTTTCTGCAACGTCATTGAATGTATGCTGTAATGGAGCCCCAATACTCACACACTTATGACCACATTCATTATCTATGACATCATGAATGTGGTGGTGACCGAGGAGGACAAAATTATAGTCTTCAAGCAAATCTTTCCCAGAAATATCACCGGCTATGCCCAGATATTTGGCCATTAGTTCGTTGGTGAAACAATGGCTGACCAGTATTCGGAAAAATCCGTCATATTTAGGGTCTTTGACTTCGCTAAGGCAAGTATTGTAACCCTCTACAAATTTGCGGATATTAAATTTGCCATTTTTCATAGGGAAGGGCAGGGCAGCCACGACGATGTTTGGCCATGGAGAAAGTACACTCGGCTGGTCTATGACCAAATTGGTTCCATCATGAAAAACTTCCAAGGCATGACGGCTGCCATCGGCAGATGCCATATCATGGTTCCCGGGGATCATAATGTCGGGTTGGGTTAATTTAAATCGTTTGGAAACAATCTTGTAAATTTCATTGAATCCGGCAACAGGGATACTTCCCTTAATCTGGAACATATCCCCACCAAAAATGACCGGCGCACCGATAAGATCGGCATATTCATAAACTTCTGACACTGTTTTGGCTACATCTTCAACCCGACTATTTAAACCGCTTCCGGTTGTCCAGGAGTGATTTTTATAATCATGCTGGTGTGGATCTGAGTAAGCTACTATTTTCAATTTTATTCTCCCTTTATGTAAATAGGGGACTATGGGCCCTACTTACATATAGCGTTAAATTTACTGTATTATTATGTGATTGACCCTTTCCATGCGATGTTCAGATTGAAGATGAAAAACATAACAATCTGAACACAAATCCAACCGTCCATATGCCCGGGTTTTCGCCGGCGCCTTACTTTAAAAAGAATTGGTTTTCCTTTGTCAGTCCAACAATCAGATCCATATGCCAAAACGATCAAACCCGGGATGGAATTGAAATCAATTAGTTTTTTCATGTCTATTCCATATCGTTATATTTATTTTGAAGCACTTTAGAGAGATTTCCCTGAAGCCGTTCATTTTCCCGGGTAAGAAATTTGTCATCAGGCAACAGCCGGTTTAGATACCGTAGAACCAAGATTAACCATCGAATCTTTATAATTTTTAAGTTTTCCATCAACCGCCTCCTTTGCCATTGTTACAAATTTTGCAGAAATTTCAGGTTCTTCCAGGGCGATATCATAAAGCTCAGCCATACGGCGTTTTTTGCCGTCCCATTCCAGATAACCGGGTGAGGCCCCAAAGGCTTTACACTCTTTGTTCAAGAAATCGATGGTTTCCCAAAGAGTATCAATTCCACGATCAAACCATGTGACGTAACTGAACTTGGTAAAAGGCTTGAAGACTTTGTTTTTTGACACCCAGATTTTTGTGGTAATGCCTTCGGGATCGGTTGATTTATCGGGAAAATTACCACCACTTACCATTTCCAATGTAATGGCAGAACTGAAATCAATTGGATTTTTCCCGATATATGTGGTGGGACTGCCATAAACAACGCCGATCTTTTCTTTAAGCTGGTTAACCAAAAGAAAACAGGTGTTCATTTCCCCCACAATTGGCATGATTTTCCGGAACGCCTGGGACAAAACACGGGCGTGTTTTCCCATTCCGGCCTTACCATAATCAGCTTCAATCTCAGAGGCAACTGAAGATCCTGCAACGGAATCGAGGACAACGCCGACGAGCTGATCTGGGGATTGCTTATAAACGACTTTCAAGACATCTTCCATGATTTGAAAGGCCCCTTTTACTTTTTCGGCTTTTCCTGTCTTAAAATTTTCCCGTTCAAAAGAATCCAATGATTCCGGTTCCGCCCCAATATACCGGTCCATATCAATTCCTTGGGCAAGACACCGGGACTTCAGATTGGCTCTTTCAGCATCCAAACCCAATGCAAGACCAGACATGGCCTGAATACGGGAAAGAATATGAATTGTCAGGGTTGATTTCCCAACTGATTTTTTCCCAATCAATGTGGTGAGCTTTCCTGCTGGAATCCCACCACCGAGGGCAAGATCCATTCGAGGAATTCCAGTTGGTACCCAGAAGGAAACATCTTTTAAAACGGTTAACTGTTTACCTAAAGCATTTTTTACATCTTTAATTAGGGCATCCAGGTTAATATCTGTTTTTATAGCCGGTTTTCTTGTCATTCTTTTTATGTCTCCACGGTTCTTATTGAATTGAAATCTGATACCCATGAATTGAATTCCAGATAAAATGATTTTAGTTCATACTCTTTAAAAAATTCCCTAAGAGACGGGAAATTTGGTTCCTGACAAACAACCTTGACAGTCGAAAAATTTCCGGTGGGATTATGAAGGTCCATCATTTTAATGTTACGTTCGACAAGTTCTCGGTTGGCATTTTCAAGGAGCCTTTGTTCCCGTTTGCCGATCTTTGTCGGTGTTTCTGAAGCTTGGTCCAAAGCAAGACCATCGATAGAACCAAACCTTTTCATGATGTTGATACCGGTCACTTCACCGATACCATTGATACCCAGGATATTATCCGATTTATCACCGAGCATGGCTTTGAATTCAAGCCATTGTTCCGGTGGTAGCCCGTGGAGTTCTTCCATATTTTCCAAGGTGGTAAGACGTTCTTTCTTTCCTCGGTTAATAATATTGTAAACGCTGATAGCGTCATTCACTAATTGGAAAAAATCCTTATCGCTGGAGCAGATAATGGCTTTCTTACCGAGTTTTTCGGCCATTCTTGCGAGCATCCCGGCAAGATCATCCCCCTCCACACCAGTGCCGGAGCAACTGTAAATCCCCAGATCGAGGATCGCTTTTTTGATCAACGGAATTTGCATGAGAAATTCTTCATAAACCATTTGGTCTTGAGGGGTTTTTTCTACATCCCGGTTGGCCTTGTAATCTGGACAAAGTTCCATTCTTGCTTTTGATTTTCCGCCATCCCAAACAACAAAAATTTTATCTGGTTGGAACTTTTTGGCATAGGAACGGAGCGAATTGAAAAAGCCTTTTATGGCCTGTGTTGGAAAGTCATCCGATGTGTGGAGTCTCATCGCACAATTTGAGGCATAAACCAGATTATTTCCATCTACAATCACAATATTCGACATTCATACTCCTTTATGAGTAAGGCCCCCAGGAGAGTATCTGGGGGTCTTTATAGTTATGGGTTAAGATTTAATGGCCCTTTCCATTTCAGCCATTAGGTCACTTTGAATTTCATCCATGGATTCGGGGGTTGCAGTGGCCGGTGCCGGTGCTGTGGTAACTGGCGGGGCAACTTCAGTGGCCTTCTTTGTGAGAGATGCCGCCGCTTCCGCTTCATTGGCAGCTCCCCGTTCAGCTTCCATTTTCTCTTCACAATCATCTTGCTCAGGACAATCGAGGCACTTGGCCAGTGTTTCATTGAAACCGCCGAAACAGGCGGGTAAACCGGAATCAACGAGATCCGTAACATCCGTGGAAACAACGTCAATAATTTTAGGCTCAGGAGCAGCTTTGGCCGTCATTGGACCAATATGTTCCGGCAGGGCAGTGGTTTCTGTGGGGAGTTTTCCTTCCCAGAGTAATCTCAGATCTGTATAAGATTCTGTCCGGACGAAGGCTTCCAAGTTCACCATTCCCTCTTCATACAAATGGCGTTCAATTTTAGAGGGAGCCCTTTTTGCTCGAACACTGTAACGGGTGGACAGGCCTAAACCAGTTTTCTCAATGATCAAATCAAAGCCTTTATCCCAATGAGTAATGTCGCCCAAACCGGTGTCTTCATCGACCATGATATTCCAAATCTCTTCAAGGACTGTTTTCGGGAGTTCCCCAATCTGGACACCTTTTTCTTTGTCGTTCAGGTCGATCAGGTTGATATAATACCGTTGAGAAGCACTAACATTCTTCAGCCATTCTTTGGTGGTATCGTCGGGTTTCGTTTTCCAGATTTTGTCAATTTCTTCACAGATCGGACATGGAAGTGCCGCACATTGTTTGAGGCAAAAAGCACTCTGTTTTCCTTCTGGCCCAAGGTTCCAATGTTTTCCCATGGGCCTGGAAAAATCATCTGATCCTTCCCAAGGGGGTAGAATACGGATGTTGTTGCGACCATTTTGCATGGAAAAGAAATTTGCAGAACGTCTGGATTTTTCTTCTTTTGCTTTTGCACGATTGTCTTGGATTTTTGCGAGATTAAGAGCCATTGTTGATTCTCCTTTCAAGTGTGATTAAAAAATAATATAAGGTAGTAAATATTTACTGTTAGGCGGAGTGCATAAAAAACCGGACATTTATGCACTCCGGTAGGTTGGTTATATATTCAGATTTTAATAATTAAGCAGTTTTTTTGCCGATAACATCCATGGCCTTTCCATGCATGGAAAAACCAGTTTGGTCCTTTTCCTGCCGTTGTCCGGCCCCCATCTGTACCAGCATATCTTTTCGGTCTTCATAGGACTTGCACAACCCTTTGAACAAACCGTATGCCTCGGTGGTACTGGCATAATAATCTTCGGAAGCGATCCATGCAGGATCGGTATCCACCTCAGCTCCAATGGCTTTTTCTGTGGGCTTTGCGATTCCCCCTTCAATCAATTTTTCCTTATGTTTCTTATACAATTCACCCTCGACCACTCTCCTGCGTGATTTTGCAGACAGCATCTTGCCATTGGCCGTGGCAGCCAGAACGACGACCCGGGCATGAAGGGCAGGTTGTTTCATGAAATCGGTTGTCAAATCGGCTTCAGTGATTGTCAATCCATCGATAAGCCCGGAGATGGTCATACCCTCGGTTGAGGCAAGCAATCCGGCGACCGTTTCAGATGATCCATCAAGATCCTGGCTGGCCGGTTTTGGTTTGCCAAGTCCTTTAGGCATGGCCGGGGCGGGTTCCCTTGTCTTTTTCAGTTCGGCCTGTTCTGCTTCTACTTTGGCTTCGTCCAATTCCAATTCGGTTTTTACAGTCTCTTCAATCCCGCACTCCGACCCTGCAATCTGGGGCAGCATATCCTCAACGGTATCTGTTTTTATCCATGTCAATCCAAGCTCATCCATCCGTTTGCGTGTTTCTCTCAAATTCGCCATAATTTTATTCTCCTAAATTTGAATTATAAATAGTTTTTCAATTTATCAACTGCTTTAACAAACATATCTTTCTTTTCACCGGTGGAATCAAAGTATAACTGGCCCGGGTGGATGGCGAAGACCACTAAACACTGATATTCAGGCATCCATAAGGTTGTGCCGTTGGCCGCATTAATTCCGAACGTTTTTTTGGTGAAAAATGTGTGAGCTGCCCCACCCATTGCGAAGATAACTCCTGGTTTTGTTGCCTTAATTAATTTGCTGAGCCAAATTTTTGCACATTCTACTCTTTCCATAACCTCCTTTTCCAGTTTGTCGCCTGGAGGACGACATTGGAACATATTCGCCATGAGGAACTTCCCCGGTGTTAAACCGAGCCGTTCCCTAAAAATCTCCTCAACCTGGGCGCCAATTTTCCCGACCATGGGGCGGTCGGCTGATTCTTCTTGGCTATTTACCTTTTGCGATACAACAAGGATTTGATTGTCGCGCCCGAAGTGGAACGGCACAGGCCCAGAGGCGGATCTCAGTTCGCATTGATCACATTCCCTGATTTGCCCTTGAAGCATTTCCAAAACAACCTTATCGATTTCCATTTGTGCTTCCACTTCAATGTCATCACCAGTGAATATACCGGGAACACATTCAATTTTCATGGAGTCTTTCACCCGGGAATCAAAATCGGTATAGGCCCCCGGGTGTGGTATTTCAGAAGCGGTTTTTCCACCTTTTACCCAAGCTGGATACCAATCAATAATCCATTTGGCATTTTTACAAATAGAATTGAACGCTCCCGCCTTGGCCAATGCTTCGACGACTCTCTTATTAACGGTACGGCGTTCGGTATTTTCCATGAAATGTTCAAAGGATATGAACTCCCCGACTTTTTCCCGACCTTCGACTATCTTTTGGGCAGCCGTGGGGCCAACTCCTTTCACGGAAGAAAAACCGACCAAAATATCATCACCATCTGAGGTGAAAGTTTCTTCAGACCGGTTAATATCCGGCCCAAGGACCTTCCCGCCCAAACGGTTTAACTCTTTGATGTATTTGTCTGTCTGGTCACTCTCATCGGTAACTGATCGGAGTAATGAACATATGAACTCCATTGGATAATGAAGTTTTGCCCAGGCGGTAAGATATGAAATCAATCCATAATCGGCAGAATGAGATTTATTGAACCCGTATTCTCCGAACTTAACAATCTGATCATAGATGATATTGGCGGTATCCTCTTTGATCCCGGAAACCTCTTCACATCCTTTTACAAAAATGGGGCGTTTCTCTTCCAGTTTTTCGATACCCTTGGACTTTGCAATGATCTTTCTCATGGTATCCGCTTCAGGCCATGAGAACCCGGCCAAACGGACAAAATATGCCATGATCTGCTCTTGAAAAATTGGCATCCCCAAGGTTTCCCTTGTAATCTCAGTCTCCGAAGGGTGATTATATGAAATCCCTTCCTCTTTCCGATATCGGCGAACATACGACTCAACCATACCGGAATCCAACGGCCCTGGACGGTACAAAGCATTGACATGTACCAAAGTTTCAAAATTGGTAATTGGGGCTAAACGCTTACATAGGCCAGTGATTCCGGTAGACTCAAACTGGAAAAATCCAGCCGTAAAACCATCGGAAAACAATGCCAAAACTTTTGGATCATTTGGTTCAATTTTAAAATAATCAATACCCTTACCAGTCCGTTTTTTTACCAACCTTGAGGTGTCATTTAATACGGAAAGATTACTCAAGCCCAAAATATCAACTTTCAATAACCCAAAATTTTCGACCTCTTCCATATTCCAATTAATTGTAAAAGCCTTTTTCCGATATTCCAGAACTCCACGATCATCAAAACCATCTTCTGAAATAATAACGCCGCCGGCATGGAGTCCTTTTGATCTCAATTGCCCATCCAGGCGTGTAGCATGGCGAACAATTTCCGGGTTTTTAATCCGAAAATCAGACAAGACGGAATCATCATTGAAATTCTCTTCCAAAGAAAGATCATTATCGATCCTTTTAGAAAGCATGATGGCGGTATTAAATTCGACACCATACACCCTGGCTACATCACGGAAAGCTGTTTTTCCGTGCATGATGGATGACGTACTAATCTGGCAAACATTTTCTTCACCGTAAGTATCTTTGATATATTGGATAACGACATCTCGATCCTTACCGGCAAAATCAAGATCAATATCAGGCATATCAATCCGATCCTCACGGAGAAAACGTTCAAAATACAATTCATGTTTTAAAGGGTCTAAACCAACGATACGGAGCAGATAAGCAACCAACGACCCACCGGCAGACCCACGACCAAAACCACAAAGAACATCCCTTTCCTTGGCCTCACGGACGATATCCCAGACAATTAAGAAGTATCGCACGGCTCCGATTTTAGAGATGACCTTTAATTCATGCCGAAGGCGTTTTCGGTATACGGCGGGGTCAATACCCGTAGGCAAAATTTCTGTCCATCCTTGCATAACCTTCTTGACCAGAAAATTTGATTCTTCAGCCGGTGTTGCCCCTTTTAATAAGGGGATTGAGGGAAGGTTAAAATTGAGTTGTGGAATTTCCAATCCAGAACATTTTTTTGCGATCTCAACGGTGGCCATAAAAGATTTGTTCACGAAGGCCAGATCAAAAGTCCCATTTTGTACCCACGGTTTAAAAGAATGAATCATTTCGGAGGTGTTTTTTAAATAAAGACCGTCCATTGGTTCTTCACTACCAATAAAAGAAAACATCTTTGTATCATTAGGTTTCCGGTTCGTCTGGATGGCCAATAGAATATCATGGGTCAAAGTGTCTTCAGCGTTTGGGTAATGGCAATCATTTGTTGCCACGGGACTGATTCCAAGTTCATGGCAGATTACAAAGGCCCGTTCATTGACTATCTTCTGAATTTCCAACCAGTGGGGCATGATCTCAATATAAAAGTCGCCACCATAAATATCATGTAATTTGGTGACTATTTTTTTATAATATGGGTGTGAGAGGATTCCAACGGCGCAACCCGTCATAACAACACAATCATTGAAGTTTTCACACTGTTTTAATGACAATACCGGTTTGTAATAAAATTGTTGATTAGCAATAGCAGATTGTTTAAAAATTGATTGTAACCCATTCCAATTTTTTGCCAAAACGGTCATGTGAAAACGGGGTGGGCGTTCATTCTTTTTTTCTGGTCTAAAGGCTGGATCGTCGTTAACATAAAACTCAGTGCCGACAATCGGAGTAATGCCTTTCTCTTTTGCAGCTTTATAAAAGGCCAATGCTGAACTGCATGATCCATGATCTGACAAGGCCAGTGCGGTCATTCCTTTCTTCTTGGCAGTGTCAACCCACTCGGCGGGATTCCCCAAACCGTCAAGTAAAGAATGGCTTGAATGGCAGTGTAAATGAACAAAACTCACGGTAAAACTCCTTTATCAGTTGTCAGGGGTAAAGAAATGCTTTACCCCTGGCGGTCTGTTTATTGAATCTTGAAAAATTTCTGACGGCCCTCTTTTCGGGTGATTATTGCAATCCCGAAAAAAGAAGCACCGGCAAGGACATCGGCTGCCCGACTCATTAAGGTTGTGTCATTTTTGTCGGGATGAGTACCTTTTAAATAATTGAAGGTGTCACTGAATGAAATCTCTTCTCCTTTCTGGAGAAATTCAAATGCTTTTCCGGGGATTGATTCAGGTTTAAAGGGGTTGGCACCGGTGGCGGCGAATTGTTTAAGATTTTTTTCATGGTAAATTTGAGATTTATAAACTTCGACCCCATCACCAACGACAACTTCCATATAGGTTTTATTGTTCGTTTCATCCACCAATGAGGTTATCTTTCCTTCTGCCATCAGTTCTTTAAAAGGTTTGCGGTTAATGAAAGATAATTTTTTCTTAGGGGCGGGCTTTTTAACCGTTGGAACCTTTTTCTTGGGCGGGGCCTGTATGGTCTTTTCCGGTTTTTCGGCTTTGGTAACGGCTTCAACTTCAAGGGCCTGTTCGGCTTCCTGTTCAGCTTCCAGTTCGGCAGCCGCCAACGCTTCCAGGTCATCTGTTTCGGGGGTGTGTAAGTTTGAGGGGGCGGGAGTATCACCTACCGATTGTTTTTGACAATCAGTTGCCACGAAACAATTGGAGCAAGCAACTTTGTCATACAACAGTCCAAAACAGTCAGGATTATTTTTTGTGTCGGTCATAATGAGTTCCTTTTCTATGGAAGTAATTATTTACTTTAATTTATTATCTTCGTCAAGGACAAAATTCCTATTCTTCTATAGCGTTCAATCTCTTGTATTATTATCGGCGGGGTGGGGTGATCATTTGTGAGGTCTCCCCTTATATAAGAGCACGATATAGATTTTCCATCAGAACTTTTGGTAGTTCTTTAAGATCATTGACAAGGACATGATTCCGGTAAAATCGCTTTGGTGCATCGGTTTGAATGCCAAAACCACAAAGATAAAAATCTTGTAAATTTTGCAATTCTGAACACACTTGTTTTAAATGTGGAGATAAAGAACTACTTTTACAGTGACAGGCAGATGGTTCCCCATCAGAAAGGACAAATAGAACCTTTTTACGCTCTGGTCGTTTCAAAAGACGAATAGCCGCAAACCGAACACTCTCACCATCATAATTTTGTGATTTAGCCCTCATGGACCCAATCCGTTTTTTTGTGATTTGGTTCAAAGGTTCACTGAAGAGTTTAAAATAGTACATGTCCAGCGATCCGTAACGGTCAAAATGGTGGGCTCCTTCCCCCGATGCCCCGGATACTAATTTGTCACCTGTGAAACCAAGTATTTCAAAAGGGATGCCGGCCAAATGAAGAGTTTCAGTCATCAATACAACCGTTTCATTGGCTTTACGCATCCGTTCACCACCCATGGAACCTGATAAATCAACCAAAATGGAAACAGCGCTATTGATCTTTTTACCTTCCATCCGGACTCTATAGAGCTTGTTAGAAGTTCGTTGAACAGCCATGTGGAGTGTGGCAGGATTCACAACCCCATGTTGTTTCCCTCCCATCCAAGAGGCCCTTTTCTTTGACATTAAAAGCCGGTTAAGTTGGTTCTTTAAAACACCGACAATGCCATTACAGGATTTTTTGAATATTTCATATTCGTCCTGGCCGAGTTTTGTCCCTGGCCATTCTGTGAAAGTGTCCTTTTCCGATGTTAAAACCCGGTACCCTCTCAATGAGGAAGTCTTTATTTTGATTTTTCCACTAACATCGGGCAGAACTTTTGAAGCATCGTCTTTTAAAGATTCTCGGAGTCGTTCAAGGATCTCTTCATCGATAGCTGGTTCCTCTTCGTCCGAGCCTTTATCTTCGCTATCCTCCGATTCTCCTGCTTCTCCGCCAGATTTTTTATCTTCTCCTTTTTCTGTTTCAGATTCCATTTCTTCCACTTCTTCCACCTCTTCCTCGTCTGTTCCAGTGTCATCACTACCTCCTTCTTCTGTTTCAATGTCATCATCAATATCTTCCCCCATTTCATAGGTTTCTTCATCCGTTTCAGTTCCCGGGGCAACACCAGAGGAAGAGCCTTTTTCCTCAGTAGCCACAGAGTGATCTTTTGGACCTTTACTGCCATCTTTCGGTGGTTTGCCAGTACCACTGCCACCACCACTGCCACCACCACTGGCCCCGGCTGCCTCTTCGGCCGACATGTCACCTTCTCCCGTTTTCTTTTTCTTTGGTATTAAAAGAGGATGACGGGAATGTTCTCTGACAATATGTTCTATTTTTTCCAATACCCTTACGGCCATTTCATAAGCCTCTTCGGTGTCTCCCAGTTCATGGGACGCTTCAATTTCATCGGAAAGTTCATCTATTATTGGGCTATATTCAGGGCTATATTCGACAAGGAGGGGGACATCAAAGCCGTAACGGGCAACTGCTATAAAAAGGATGAAAACTTTGGTTACAGCATCATGTTTCTCCCAAGCATCTTTCTTTTTACCGGTGGTAAGATCTTCAGAAACCATGTCAAACGCTCTTTCAAAATTAACTTTGCAACCTTTCCAAATACTCTCCATTTCCAACTCAATCCGAACATCTTCAATGGCGTTCAGGGCGAAACGTTCAGTCTCGTTTTTCGGTAATTTTCGGTAAGTTTTAAAATCAGTAAAGGCAATATGTCCAACTTCATGGTCGAGGTATCCCCGGAGCATCGAAATGATTTCTGCCGGGATTTTATCTGGCAGAGAAGGCAAAGTGATCACCCGACCATCTGTTTCACATCTGTCTCCGTAAAAAACTACTTTTACATCATGGGCATCAGTCAAAGCCTTTGCCACAGTTTCCAATACGGTGCGTGCGATAAGCATTCATGTCCCTCCAAAATGATAAAGGGGAATCGTGTGACCCCTTTTATTTTAACCGATTAACTAAATGTTCTTTGAACAATCTCAGAGATGACTTTTTCATCCGTATATGGAAGGATAGAAGTACAAGAAAATTGCATTGCCTTTCCGGCATCCCCAATCATAAGGTAAAGATCAACCCAATTGATGAGATCTCGGATGGAATAAGGTACATTCAGTTCACCGGCTTCAAAACGTTTCCGGATAAGGTTGGCAACTTTTGAAAAACCCGTTGCTTCCTCTTCAGACAACCCGGGGAACTTCTTTTTTAAAAGTTCCCTTTCATCTTTTTGTTCCATATAATCCAATTTCACCCTGAGCAGAAAACGGGAAACAAAGGCAATGTTTTGGACTTCTGTTCCCTGGTAATAACCTTTGTCATCCCCCAAACCGGTTGTGTTTGAAGTTGCCACAATTCGGAAGTTTGGGTCTGAATCTAACCGTTCCCCGCTGTTTGCAGTCAGAACTAAACTGCCCAGGCGAGAACCATCAGATTTGCGTTCTAAGAGCGATTGATACAATAAAGCTACTTCCGGGTTGGTTGCATCCCATTCATCCATTACAAGGATCATGGGTTGCCTCATTGCGATGGCTGCCGGTCCATATTCGAAAGCCGTGTTGCCATCTTCTATTTTTTTCTGCCCAACGATGTCATAAGAATACATGTCTTTGTGGTGATTGACCCGCATAACGGGATAATTAATCCGGGCCGCAATTTGCTCAATAAGCGTGGATTTTCCTGATCCGGTTGGTCCATGAACCATTGTTGGGCGGTTTGTTTGCAGCCCAAGAAGAACAATTTTTGTGGCTTCCGCCGGAAATTTATATTCGGGATCGATATCTGGGACTGCTTGGGTACGTTCAACAAAACCATTAACGTCACTGTCTTTTCCAAGGGCAAAACCAAAAGTTTTTGCAATGGAATATTTTTTTACAGTCAAGCTACCACTGATTTTCTTTTTAATTCTCAGTTCATCCAACTTTTTCTGGAAAAGTTCTGATGCTAAAGGTTCCCCGGGGTATTTTGTGGTGTATTCTCCCAAGGTCAAAGTACATTCTGGCTTCCGGCCCCCAATAAAATGGGGTTTAAGGTCATGGGCTTGAATTCCACATACTTTACAAGTGATCATTATTTTGTTTCTCCTTTATATGTAACGAACTAAATATTTACTGTGATTTAAAAACATTAAAATTCGAATTTTGCTTCTGCTTTACGGCGGTCGATTATGGACTTTAATTTTGATGCTGATTCTTTTGATATATTCTTTTTCGGGGTTTCTCCTTTCCTTAACGTCCCCCAGTCCTCACCATCATGCCCAATAATATCGATATGGTGTTCAAACTTATCAACCATATAAGATTGTATTATTTCCCCCGATGCCTGGAGTTCTGCAATTACAGATGAAGACAAACAGACATCACCAATGGCAATAAGGCTGATAAAATGTTTCGAGGTATTATGTTTATCGAGAACATATCCTTTTTTTAATTTTTCA
>Ga0180007_10001848_pt1 | contig 26727 bp, 16 predicted proteins | sample MM_PC_MetaG_FD_121122 | JGI IMG/M metagenome (GOLD analysis project Ga0180007, IMG submission 121122) | Groundwater microbial communities from the Aspo Hard Rock Laboratory (HRL) deep subsurface site, Sweden - MM_PC_MetaG | ecosystem: Environmental > Aquatic > Deep subsurface > Groundwater... | reverse complement strand
TGGAGCGACAGTTTTAGGCGGCACTTTAGATGTTACGGGCGCTACTGGTTTAGCAGATACATTAGCTGTTACCGGCACAACAGCCCTTACTGGCGCATTAACAGCTACCGGAGGCATTGTGGTTCCGACTCAAACTTCTGTTGCCATTAACGGAACCAGCACCCTTGCTGTGGGCACAGGCGCGACAACTCTGGGAGGTACATTAGCTGTTACCGGAGCAGCGACCTTTAGTTCTACTATCCAAGTTGGAGACGGAACAATTGCCGCTATTCCGACTTGCGATGCGGCCGCAGAAGGAACTATGATAGTTTTTACAGATGCAGCTAGCGCGACTGATTGTGGAACGGGTAGTGGCGCTACAAGAAATCTTTGTATATGCGCTGACGCTACATGGACAGACATGTAATGCGCTTTATCTTTAAGTAAAGTTAATCCGAAATTTTTATGCGCAAATACATTGCAACAATCGCATTTGTCTTGATTGGATTTGCTTTGATTGTGCCGTCTGGCGTAAAGGCAGTTGTTTCCGGACATGATGATTTGACATTTGACGCTGCCACTAACCTCTATCTGCCGGGGAATGGTTACTATCTTACAGTGACCAGCGGTTCGGAGGTTCAGGAACTAAGTGTTGGCTCTACTCAACTGACGTTGAATCTGTTAGATGGTTCGTTTATCACCCTAACTTCGTCGGATAAAAAGGTGATGACCAGCTCGTTGGCAACTACGGTATGCGGTTCCACTAATTCTACCCTTACTATATCTACGAGTGATACCAGCGGATTTTCCAGTGTATATACCGATACTATTGGTATATCTGGCGATTGCGTGCCCGGGACTTCCGGCGGCGGTGGAGGAGGAGGGGGCGGCGGCGGTGAAACCACTGAAACAACAACCACTACCGAAACCACTGAAGAACCCACGATTACAACCACGACTGGAACGGCCACTGTAACAGCAGCGTCTGGAGGACAGGCAACAGCCATTACTTCTGGAGGAGGAGAAGCCATAGTTAATATTCCAGGAGGAGCGGTGTCAGCCGACACTACTGTCACTGTTACGCCGACAGCCACTACTGAATCAACGGTTTCAAGTTTTGTGGCAGGCGTTACCAGCGGGCAGAGCGTAGTAGGAGGTTTTGTCTATAATTTTTCCGCAGAATCAGGTGGAGCGGCAGTGACGACATTTAACAATAGCGTCACCATCACTATGACTTACACTGAAGCCCAGATTGCCGGAATAGACGAAAGCACTCTTACTATCAGTTATTGGGACGCAACAACTCAATCCTGGATTGCTTTGGTAACCACGGTTGATACGGCAAATAACACTCTGACAGCAACGACCGACCACTTTACTTATTTTGCTATTATCGGAGAAGAAGAGGCAGCAGTAGAGGAAGTTATCCCTCTCTCCCAAATGACAGCAACCCAGTTGAGAGCCAAGATTGCGGAATTATTGCAAACAATCTTGAAACTCCAAGCCGCTTTGCTGGAATTGAAAGGAGAGACAGGAGGAGTGATTACCGGAGTTCCTTCCTTCTTCAGCTTTACCAGCAACCTCAAGCAGGGAATGTCATCAACAGATGTTAAGTACCTCCAGATAATCCTCAATTTTTCTTCTGATACAATGGTGGCAACAACAGGCGTTGGCTCCTCGGGACATGAAACCAACTACTTTGGTTCTCTAACCAAAGCAGCAGTCATCAAGTTCCAGGAAAAGTACGCTTCCGAGGTTTTGACTCCTGGCGGACTTTCCAAAGGCACTGGATATGTCGGTTCTTCCACCCGAGCCAAACTGAATACCCTGTTAGGCAAGTAATAGTTGTTTTGGAAACCAGGTTTCCAAACAGCAATTCCAATCTAAATCGATTTTTCCTTGTGAATCCAACCCCCCACCATAAGATATGGTGGGGGGTTTGTTTCCGCCCTTCGATAAACTCAGGGGGCTTTTGTTCTCCATTATACTTATTAGGGTCGCACCCTAACATCGTTGTTATGACGCCATTGTTAGGGTGCGACCCTAACATCGTTGTCAGGACGCTATTGTTAGGGTGCGACCCTAACACTCCACTAACACTCCACTATGGTAAATGAATTCTAAAGAAGTATAATTAGAATATAGTCTGTTAGGGTGCGACCCTAACATCGTTGTCAGGACGCCATTGTTAGGGTGCGACCCTAACATTTAGATTCTAAAATTAATAGAATAAAAATGCCTTCAAAAAATACAATAAGAAATTTTATTAAAGGAGGAATTTATCATGTTTATAATCGAGGAGTTGAGAAGCGAGATATTTTTTTAGACCAACAGGATTATAGAATGTTCCTTTATTATCTCAAATCGTATTTAACAATTCCGAATATTCAAAAAGACCTGCCACGGATCATTTCAAGATTGGGTCCAGATTTTGATTTGTATAAAAATATTAAACTTCTGTGTTATGTTCTGATGCCCAATCATTTCCATTTTTTGATTAAGACAGAATCTGAAAGAGCTATTACTGAATTCATGAAGAGGTTAAGTAATGGTTATGTAAAATATTTTAATGAGAAATATGAAAGAGTTGGTTCGCTTTTTCAGGGGAGATATAAAAGTATATTTGTGTCTAAAGATGAGTATCTTTTACACCTTTCTTCTTATATTCATATAAATCCGATAGAACTTAAAGATTATTCAGATCTTAAAAGTCTTGAAAATTACTCTTTCTCAAGTTATCCAGATTACATTGGCAAACGAAACACCCCTTGGGTGTTTAGAGATATTATATTGAATTATATGGAAGGAGAAAAGAATCTTGAATATAAAAAGCAAACTGAAAATCTCGCTGTTGTTTCAGATAAATATAAGAAAGAATTAACGCCATTTTTGTTAGATTAAATTAAATATCAACTGTTAGGGTCGCACCCTAACATCGTTGTCAGGACGCTATTGTTAGGGTGCGACCCTAACAAACCCTAACAAATGGGAAAGTTTTCCACAGGGGAGGGGTTGCAAGGGGTTTACACGGATTTTTAAAAAAGTGCTATGATATAGTAATTCATTTCTAAGTCGATTCTGTCGGTTTAGCTTTTGACAGATGCCTAAATCGAAAATTTTTATATCCTTAACCAAGCTCGGCCTTATTGATTAAAATAAGGAGGAGTTTTTATTTTATGTCTCACAAAAATCTTTTTTTCAAGACATTAATTTCCGTGGTGATGTTATCCACCGTGCTTTCAATGACTGGCATTCCATATATTATGCCAGTCAAATTCGCCAGCGCAGCTGCGCCAGCCATTACCGCTGTTTCTGGAGCGCAGGGAAGAATCTTTGTGACTTTTGACCAGAATATAATGGATGCGACAATGAACAGTTATGCCACTGGCGGAAGTTGGTGGGGTCTCACTGCATCTAGTTACGTTACTTATAACGATGCTTCTTGTACTGCTGGCCCCACCGGAGAGGGCAGCGGAACCAGTTGTCTTGTAGCTCAATGGTTAGCTCCAGTGCCAATGGCAGGGGGAACCTCTACCCCGCAAAACCAGTTGGAAATCGGATTAGGCGCAGTCGGAGGCGGGTGGGGAAGCCCGAGTACTTCAGACACTTTTTCAATGGCAAGCGGGTTAATCGCCAATGTCAGTTCTGAAGGAATGTCTGCTGTTTCCAATCAGGCGGTATCGGCCGTAGACACCACGCCCCCTGACCCAGTTACTGGTGTGGTGCTTGCAGACAATGACTCTAATTCAGGAATTGACGGCAGGGATTTTAGTATTTCTTTTACTGCCAGCGCTGATGCAGGATTTAGTCAGTATAGTATTTTTATAGTTCCTTCATATATTACTTTTGACCCATGGATGTATGTCCCGATCATGGAGAGCAATCTTACTTTCAGCGGTACTGGCTTTACTGGTTTAACTGACGTGGGTTCTGGCACCCTTACTGTTACTGGAAAATCAACCATGACTCAAGACAGTACGAACAGCAGTTTTAGTTCCCAGAATTATACTGCCTATATTATGATTGAAGATACTTCAATGAATCGCTCAATGGTAGCCAGTTCAGGAACTGCTCCAATTGTAAGCGATGTGACAGCAAGCGCTAATCAAATAATTATCAGCGAAGTTAACTGGGCTGGTTCAACCGCGAGCACCACTGATGAATGGATAGAATTACAAAATGCCACCACAACACCGATTAATATATCCGGCTGGGTGATTGAAAATGCCGGAGACAGCGCCGCCCTTACTCTTAATACCGCTACTTGCGGAGCCAGTGCTAATTTTTCAATACCAGCAGGCGGCTATTATTTAATTTCAAAATACGCTTTAGGCAGCAGCAACTCCCGGCTTAATATTGGAGCGGACTGCATTGCGCCCACCATTTCTTTGCATGACACCGGCGCCACTAATGGGAACTTAATCTTAAAAACATCAGCTAGCGGCACTACAGTTTATACTCTTGACCTCTCGCTCGGCTGGCCAGCCGGAGATGCTACGAACAAGTATTCTATGGAATGGGTGGGCAGTGCTTGGTCCAATGCCGGGGCAGCCATTAATCTTGACGCTGGCGTTACAGACAAGGGCACGCCGAAGGCGCCTAACGGTTCGGACGCAGCAGCGCCAACCATGACTGCTGCTTACGGAACAGCTGGGACTAATTCCTTCCGCATAGTATTTTCCGAGCCAGTGGAAATGACTACGGCTCAAACAGCCAGCAATTATACTCTTAACAATAGTTTAACTGTTGGTTCAGTAAATGTTGATTTTGCCAATGACCCGTCTGGCTCAACAGTGAGGGTGTATCTTGCTTCAGGCCAAGCATTGCCGAGTATTCAAGTAACAGCCACCGTAAGCAATGTTACTGATATGGCTGCTAATCCGATTAGCGCCAGTTCGGAGGTTAACTTCACGCCTACAGCAAACTCAACTTCAGACGCAACGCCTCCCCAGATGGAGCATATGCCAATTGGCTGGGGCTGGCAGAATAATGATATTTCTTTCTTTGCCAGAGCCACTGACACAAGCGGAATAAGTTATACTCGCCTTTTATTCCGGGAATCTGGAACAACGGCCTATACGGAAGTGAATATGGATTCTTTGGGAAATTCAATGTATATGTACACCTTGAATTCTGACGATAATCCCAGTGGAACGAATTTGAATAATAAAGATATTGAATATTATATTAAATCCGAAGACACAGTGGGCAATATCCAAACTGTTCCTGCTGATATGAAGTATGGGACCGGCTTGCCATACATTATTGCCAGAGCAGGGAATACTGCCAGCGGAGTGACAGTTAGCGGAGCCAATGGCGCAGTTACAGACGGCACTAATAATATTGAGGGCGCTTATGTTATTTTTCCTGGGTTTGGAGCCCCAGCTGTTCAGACAAACTCCAATGGCGCTTTTACTATGAACAATGTTCCTATGGGTTGGTTTGATTTTGTTTTTTTCGCGTCCGGTTTTATGCCCCAGATGATGAACGGAATAAATACCAACAGCAATTATACTTTTGCAGCCGGGTCAGTATCTTTCAATAGCAGCACCGGAGACACTTCACAACCGCCTACGATTCTTTATACTGGTCCTGCAGACGGCGGCACCAATGTTCCATCTGATTTGTATAATGTTATGATTGCCTTTTCCGAACCAATGAAAGCGAGCACTATTATCACAAGCAACATCTATATGAAGAATTCCAGTAATAATAGTGTGACGGCAACTGTCAGTTATGATTCATATACCAATCAAGCATATCTTACTCCGTCAAGCTTTCTCCAACCAAGCACCACTTATACTGTTTATGTTACCACGAGCGTTCAGGACTCTTCCGGCACCCCGCTGTCAACTACTTTTAACGCGACATTTACCACTGGCGCAATGTATTCTGCTGATGCCGGGGGCGGGTACTATGTCAATAATACCTGTCCGTTTATAGAAGGCACAATGCCACAAATGGGAGCAACCGCATTTCCAACCAATGGCACGCTTACCCTGATGTTCTCTGATGCCATGGCAACTTCAACGCTTACAGCGAGTAATATAAAATTTTACCCTGCAGCGCTGGGGGTTGGATTCGCAGCTTCCTGGGCAAGTTCAACATACAATGCCACTTACAATACTTTTGCAATTACCTTTTCCGGATTAACAGCCAGCACTGAATATGAATTGCGCGTTTACAATAGCAACGTGTTGAATACAAACGGTTATGCTGTTGGCTGTGGGGGTGGTGATTTCTTTGGCAAATACACCACTAGTGGCGGAGCTGATGCTACCCCTCCGCAGGTTAATGGCCAATGGCCGAACAGCGGGGCTACTGGTGTTCTGCTTTCAACCGGAGATATTAATGTGGGATTTTCCGAAGGAATCAACCCTTCAACAATAACTACAACTAATCTTTCGTTGTCTCCGTCTGTGAGCGGAACCACGGTCTCGTACGAACAAGAATCAAAAATGGCTCACATTATTCCCGGCGGGCTTTTAACCGCAGGTACCACTTATACTGTCACTGTTTCAGCCAATGTGACTGATTTGGCAGGAAATGCTCTTGATGGCAATAAAAACGGCACTGGCGGAGATGCTTATTCTTTTACCTTTGCAACCGAAGCGTCTAATTCTGACACCACGCCCCCGGAAGTAATGTTTGCCAATGCTGACAATTTCTCTTTGGCTGTGTCGTTCACCGAGCCAATGAATAATGCTTCTTCAACCGCCACGGCCAGCGTGACTAATCCGTCTAATTATTCTTTGTGGTCGCCTTGGGACAGCGCCAATAATACCGGAACCCAAATAAATTTGAGCGGGAAAACAATTACCTGGGACCCGATGAATAACACTGCCAATATTTCCGGTTTATCTTTAAACCCGGCAGCCACCTTTAAGATTAAAGCGAGCAATGTCAAAGATATGTCTGGTCAGGCAATTTCCACTGGAATGAATTCAGCCACAGGCACGGTTCTTGATAATGCCAGCACCTTCGGCCAATTAGGCCCGGGACAAATGATGGGTGAAATGGATTTTGGCATGAAGGGAATGGGAATGATGGCCGGCGCTTGGCCAATGAATGCCATGGCAGGGGTGACTACCAATTATTTTATTGATGTGCCGATACAGGTTCAAATCCCTGATGCCGGAAAAATTATTCTTACTTTCCCCCAAGGGTTTGACGTTACCAACGCTGCTGCCATGGCCACAACCACTAGTTATGCCAATCAGGATATTAATGGGCCGGGGGCGGGAACCATTACCATTAGTTCGGTTACTGCCAATCAAACCTCAAGAACGATTACAGTTATCATCAGCGGAGCAACCAATGGAACTCCGGACCCGTATATGGGCTTTATGGATTTTCTGCATTTTGATTTGCAGGGGATTATCAATTCATCGGTGCCAAAGGATTTTGAAACCAATGGTTACACAGTGGATATAAAAACAAAGAATTCTTCCAATGTCATTTTGGAAACCATGGCCACTGCCCCGATATATATTTCCTCGCCCGGCACCAATGTTATCAGAGGAATAGTCAGTTCTGGCGGAACCGGGCTTAATGGAGTGACGGTTTACCTTGGTTCGCCAATGACCGGTCCCCAAGAAGCAACCACTGCCAGTCAGGATTGTGGTTCCGGAGCGGTAAGCGGATGCTTTATCTTCTCTAATTTGCCTGACGGAAACTTTGATCTCTGGCTGCAGTCAAGCTTTACCGTAAGCTCTACCGAATATCGAGGGGTTTCCAGGCCGGAAATGATTTGGCTGAATTCAGGAAACTCGCCTTTCACTAAAAGTTTCTCTGTGACTTCGGCTGCCAATATGTTAAAGATTGCTGGGACGATTACCGGACCGGCTGATGAAAAAGTAATGGTTTGGACGAATCGGTCCCAAAGCGGGCAATGGATGGAAAAAGAATATACCTTAACCAGCGGGAGCGCGGACTATTCTATTGCTGTTGATGCAGCCGGAGAGTGGGAGGTTGGCGTTAATCCTTGGCATCCGACCGGACCAATGACTATGGGTCCTCCGCCAGAACCGAACTTTATGCCCCCCCAGCCAAAAAGAGTGGGAGTAGCAGATGCTGGAGGCGGGAATACTACTCTGACTGATTATAGCACTACTGCCAACGCCACCAGTACAATAAGCAGCGCAGGCGCTGTTTCGGCCGGGGCAGGCATCGACTTCGCCTTATCGGGCGCTGACCAAAGAATCAAGGGTTATGTGGTGGATGCTTCTAATAACCCGATTCCTAATGCCGAGGTCTGGGCATATAATCCGGGTGGAATGGGAATGGGAGCCCATACCCAATCAACCAATGACGGCACCTTTACTTTGAAAGTGGGAACAGGAATGTTCAAAGTTGGGGCTTCAGCTCCGGGCTTGCCTATGGCGCCGGAAAAAGCAGTAGAGGTCTTTACTAATGGGAGCAAGACCGGCGGGTCAGCAGACGGTAACACTTATGCGGATGTTATATATGCGAGTGCTTTGGTAGTGGATACTACCGGGGTGCGCGCCACTGCTGCCAACCCTTTTGTCATAAAAATTCAGAAATCTTCATACACTATTTCCGGAAAAGTCGTTGATTCTGCCAATAACGTCATAACCGGCGCATCTGTCTGGGCATTCAAGCAAAACGACCCGGGTAATGCCCGAACCGTAACTGGTTCTGATGGAAGCTATACTCTTTATGTTGCGTCATTAGGAACCTGGACTGTTGAGGCAGATGCTCCGGGCTATGGTTATCTTGGCAGCAGGAGCGTAGTGCTTTCTGCCACTAATTCCACGCCTTCAGGAGAAAACTTTACCCCGAGCTCAACCATAGCGGAAATCACGGGGACGGTGTCCGGGGTTTCAGACGTAAGCGGGGTGAATATCTGGGCAGACAAAACCGACCATACTTATTTCAACAACAGTTTTACTGACTCATCTGGAAACTTTACTATCAGATTGGAATACAGCAGTTCAACCAGCACCCAGTATAATATCGGGGCTTGGTCTCCAGAGATCGGCGACTTTGGCAAAAATGCTGTTGCTTTGAATACTTCTGGAGCGGTAAGTTCTGGCACTACCACTTTTGCCGTAGCCGGACTTAATACAATCACGGTTAATGCGCAAGACAGCAATGGAACTGCTTTCACGGTTGAGGAGATGTTTGTGGACTTTTACGATAGCACGAATTTCTTTGGCAGGAATGCGGATATAAAAAATGGGAACAGCGGAACCATTTCTCTGCCAGACGGCACTTATGAGGTTCATGCTTGGGTGCCGGGATTTGGGAGCGATGAGCTTACTATCACTGGCGCAGGCATAGCCACCAGCACTGGAATAGCGGTTTTGACTGTTGATGGCGCGGAAACAGTAAATGTCAAACAAGCAGCAACCAGCGCCAGCATGTATGCTGTTTCCGGCACTGTGACCAGCGGTGGTTCGGCAGCGGGAAACGCTTTTGTTTGGATGGATAAATTGAGCGGCGCCGGTGGTTCGCATACCGGGGTTCATCGGAACGCAGGAACATCTTCAACCGGAACTTATTCGCTTTCTGTGACAGAAGGATATTATTTAATGGGAGTTGATAAACCGGGTTACGATGGTCCGAATCCGGCAGAAGTTCATATTACTGCTAATTCTACTGGTAATAATTTCACGCTTACCCAAAATACCCTTAATATCTCCGGCCGGGTATGGGCGGATGCTAACAGCAATAACACCTATGATACAGGAGAAGGGATTGAGAATGCCTGGGTTTGGGGAGACAAGCTCGGAGGCGGTTGGTCAGGTGTATCAACTGATCCAGATGGCAGTTATTCTTTGAATGTTTCTTCTGGCCAGTGGACTATCCGCGCTGAATCGGAAAGATACCAAACAGTGGATTATGCTTCAAATCCCGTGGATTCTGCGGCTTCGCCAACCGGAATAAATATCCAGCTTAGCCAAACTAGGACCGTAGCCCAACAAAGAAGCAAGCCGATTACTCCGGCTAATGGCGGGACTTTTGACGATAAATCAAACAGCGGAGTTAAAATCGTGCTTCCGCCGAATGCGCTCGGTAGCGACACTAATTCCGGCCAGGTAAGCGTACAGAACAAGAACAGCGTGCCTACTACTGCTACCAGAAAACCATTTGCCGGCAAGGGCAAAGAAATTAATGCCACCGATAACAGCGGAAGAGCGGTTAATAATTTAAACAGCAGTATTACTATTGAAATAGACGTAACTAAATCAGAAATAGATACCTCGGTGGCAGCCGGAGAGCATACCTATGCGGATGTTGCTAATGTAACGAATGGTTACTGGGACAGCACCAAGAATAATTGGGTGGATATTACCACTACCAAGAGCGTATCCGCAGACGGATCGTCGGTGGAATTCAGCACTTTCGCTTCTCTGATTGCCGCCAATCCGAGCACTTACACTGATTACACTATTACTCTCAAATCAACCACCGACCACTTGTCTGATTTTGCTCCTTTGGTTCCGACTGATGCCAGCGCGCCTGCCACTCCGACTGGCTTGGCTGCAACTGCTTCCACTTCCGGAACTGCCACTGTTACCCTTACTTGGTCTGCTAACAGCGAAGGTGATTTGTCCGGGTATTATATTTATCGTTCAATTAATGGAGGAACAACCTACCCGTTGCTTGCCGATGCCGGAAATGTTCTCACCTATGCGGACTCTTCCAGTTTGACCTCTGGCACGACCTATTATTACAAGATTTCGGCCTATGACACTGGCAGCAATGAGTCGGCTGCGACCGCAGCCGTGTCTGGGACTCCGACTGTGCCGGCGACTGAAGAAGTGGGAGGGACAATTCTGCCTACCGGTGGGGGCGGAGGCGGTGATTCAGGGGCGCAAGAAGAGGTAATAACTACCATAGAAGAACCTGCAGCCGGGGAGATTACTGCGCCCGAAATCCCCCTCTCCCAAATGACCGCAACCCAGTTGAGAGCCAAGATTGCGGAATTATTGCAAACAATCTTGAAACTCCAAGCCGCTTTGCTGGAATTGAAAGGGGAGACAGGAGGAGTGATTACCGGAGTTCCTTCCTTCTTCAGCTTTACCAGCAACCTCAAGCAGGGAATGTCATCAACAGATGTTAAGTACCTCCAGATAGTCCTCAATTCTTCTTCTGATACAATGGTGGCAACAACAGGCGTTGGCTCCTCGGGACACGAAACCAACTACTTTGGTTCTCTAACCAAAGCAGCAGTGGTCAAATTCCAGAACAAGTATGCTTCAGAAGTTCTCACTCCTTTGGGACTTTCTCAAGCCACTGGCTATGTCGGTTCTTCCACCCGGACCAAGCTCAACGCTCTCTTAGGCAAGTAATTATTAGAGTGTTAGGGTGCGACCCTAACATCGTTGTCAGGACGCCATTGTTAGGGTGCGACCCTAACAAAATCTAGCAAAACTAACAAAAGCCCGTCCCTCGCTTCGCTCGGGACGGGTTTTTGCGTCCCAAAACCGATTACGAGGCCCGGCCTCGTAATTTTCGTGAAACGTCGGAACCCACACCAGATATAGAGATTCTCACTACGAGGCCCGGCCTCGTAATTTTTCAACAAAAGTTTTCCACAGGACGCAGACAAAAACAAGAAAAGAGCCCTATTTTCTTTTTTTGTTTTTTTATAGTATGATGAAATAATTAAATATGATCAAAAAAGGCAATAAAAAACTAATTGTCATTTTTGGGGTATTATTTTTTGCCCTGCCTTTTTTTGTTTTCGCTTATTCTTCCGGGACCCAAAGTAAATTTTATTTAGAGCAGGATTTTGACAAAAACGACCGAGAAACCCTGTACGCCACCATTCGTTATGTTTCAACCAATGCTTATTTCTACCTAGAAAACCAGTGGTGGGAAGCCCTGCCCGTAGGAAAAAGAGATGCCCTAAATACCAAATTGGCTGATTTGGCAAAACATTTTGATTCCGAAATCTATCCAAAGATGACAGATACTTATGGCGCTGAATGGAGGCCCGGCATTGACGGTGATTACAAAATAACAATCCTTTTTCATCAAATGAAAAACGAGGCAGCCGGTTATTTCCGCGCCATGGATGAATATCCCGCTATCCAGGCGCCGGGTTCAAACGAGAGAGAAATGATTTACCTCAACACCGAAGTTTTGGATAACCTATACCCGGAAAGCTATGTCGCTCATGAGTTTATGCATCTGATAACTTTTAATCAAAAGAACAGGCAAATCGGGAAAGACGAGGATGTCTGGCTGAATGAGTTAAGGGCCGAATATGTTCCGACACTTTTGGGCTATGACGCCGAATACACCGGCACCAATCTACAGACAAGGGTGCGCAATTTTATTGATTATCCCAATGATTCTTTGGCAGAATGGAAGGGGAGCATAAGCGACTATGGAATAATCAGTATGTTCGGCCATTATTTGGTGGAACATTACGGAATAAATATATTAAGAGATTCTTTGAGTTCATCGAGCGTGGGATTGATTTCTTTAGATTACGCTTTGGCTAAGAACAATATCAAGAAAAATATCGCCGAGGTTTTTACTGACTGGCTGATAGCGATATCAGCCAATGATTGCACTTTGGGCGAGGCATATTGTTATGATAATGACTTTTTAAATGCAATTAAAGTTGCTCCTTCTTTGATTTATTTGCCATCAACCCAAGAAAGCCATTTATCGTTAATTTACGCCATTCAAGAATGGTCGGGGAATTGGTATAAAATTGTAGGGGGAGACAAGGGGTTAAAGGTTGAATTCAGAGGCCTTACCAGCAAATCCTTTATTGTCCCCTATCTAATAGAGCGCGGGAATAAAATTCAGTCAGTCAATTTTTTGGGACTTGATGGAAATAATCAGGGCACCATAGAACTGCCTTATTTCGGCGAGAACAACCAATCATTGATTTTACTTCCCGTTATTGAGAAAAAAGTTTCTAACTTCTCGGACAATGAGCCGGTTTGGAGATTTTCATTAACCGTTTCTACTTTTAAGAATGGGGACAGCGGAAATGAAGAAGAGCCAAAGCCCGAACCAGAGCCCAAGCCGATTAGCCAGATGACCATTGCGGAATTAAGGGTTAAGATTTTGGAAATTCAACAGATGCTGATTCAGCTTTTAGCAGAGCTTCAGAAAACAAAAGGAACAGTGGTTGATTGCGGAAAGATTAACAACAATCTTTATTTTGGCCTGACAAACAGCGCGGAGGTAAGATGCCTGCAGGAGTTCTTAAAGAATCAGGGGAGCGGTATTTATCCCGAAGGATTGATAACCGGCAATTTTTATTTTGCCACCAAGCAGGCAGTAATTCGTTTTCAGGAGAAATACGCAAGTGAAATTCTATTGCCTCTCGGCCTTCAAGCAGGCACTGGCTATGTAGGGGGGAGCACGCGGAGCAAGATTAATCAATTATTAGGCAAGTAATTTAACGAGAGACAATGCTTTTGGCAGTTAAAAAATTTCTATTTGAGAACGCCGGGATAAAACAAACAATCATCAAAAACACATTCTGGCTAACATTAGCCGAGACAATCAGCCGATTTTTGCGGCTGATTTTGATTATTTACATAGCTAGGATTTTGGGAGCAGCCGAATACGGAAAACTTGCTTTTGCTTTAGCCTTTGTTTCTTTATTTATCGTTTTTTCCGACCTTGGAATATCATCTTTAACAACAAGGGAGTTATCACAAGACCAGGAAAAAGAAAAAGAATTTCCCTCTATTATTTCTTTGAAATTTGTATTAGGCATAGCAGCCTTTATCTTGACAGCAGCGGGCTCTTTTTTTATAACTCATGATCCGGGAATCCGAAAGATTATTTGGATTTTGGCGTTTTTTATAATTTTTGACAGTTTTGCCACGCTTTTTTACGCCTTTCTAAGAGCCAGGCAGAAAATGGAATACGAGGCTTGGGCTAGAATGATATACGCCTTGCTTTTTACGGTTTTCGGATTTTTCATTATCTACAAATTTCCCTCAATACAGAATTTGAGTTTCGGCTATCTTTTATCCAGTTTAATATCCTTAATGGGACTTTTGCTGTTTTTCCATTTTAGGATTTTTAGGATAAAATTTTCTTTTGATAAGAATGTTTGGAAAAAATTTTTAATTCTCTCTTGGCCATTGGCAATAGCAGGAATTTCCAGCACTATTTACAGCCAAATTGATTCTGTAATGATGGGTCATTGGGGATACATAGTCCAAACCGGATGGTATAATGCCGCTTACCGGGTTATCGGCGCGCTTTTAATACCGGGAACAATGATAGCCCTAAGTTTCACTCCAGTTCTTAATATTGCATATAAGGAAACCAAAGAAAGATTATCAAAGGTTTATAGGGGATTTATGGAAACAATGATACTTTTCTCTGTTCCGATTTTGGCTGGCGGAATCATCTTGGCTCCGAAGATAATAAATTGGGTTTTTGACGTCAGTTATTCTCCGGCAGTTCTCGCTTTGCAGATTTTATTAGGAACAGTTGTCGTCAGTTATTTATTGTATCCTCTCGGAGCGATATTATTGACCTTTAATTTCCAAAAAAACGCTTTTTGGATTACGGTTGCCGGCGGAGTCATTAATATCTTTCTCAACCTGATGCTTATTCCGAGGTTTGATTTATACGGCGCTGCTCTGGCAACTCTTATAACCTATATCATTTTACTGGGCCTTATGTTTATTTTCGTGGACCGATGCATCCATATCCGCTGGCTTGATTTCAGGGGGCTGTTGAATTTTTCAGGGATGATTTTGGCGGGCCTGACTATGTGTTTTGTCTTGAAATCTTCGGTTATTTATAATCTGCACGCGGTTTTCGCGGTTTTAGTCGGCACCGGGGTTTACTTATTCGCCTTTTTCATATATAAAGGACTATCAGACAGGATACTTTTAAAAGCGCCAAAACATGGAAAACAAAATTAAAAAAGTTCTGATTTTAGGTGCGGGTGGTATGCTGGGGAGCGCGGTTTATGATGTTTTGAAAGAAAAATATAATTTAGTTTTAACCTTTCGGGACCTGGAAGAAAGAGAACTTTTGGGAGTAAAGTATGGAGGCACGGAAAATCATCAGACAGAAGAGCTTGATTTAAAATTTGTTTATCAGGATTATTTTGATAAAAAAGGAGATCCTGGAGAACACTTTAACTCATTTTTAAGAAGAGTCGGAGAAGTAGATTTTGTTATCAATGCAATTGGAATTACAATTCCATTCTCATTAAAGGAACCATCCTTGACCTTTTTTATCAACTCTGCTTTCCCGTTTATACTGTCTAATGTATTTGGAAACCGATTGATCCATATTACAACAGATTGCGTTTATAACGGCCAGACAGGCGCTCCGTATGATGAAAATGCTCCCAAGGCTCCTTATGACATCTATGGGTTTTCAAAAGCGCTTGGCGAGCCAACTAATTGTTTGGCTTTGAGAACTTCTATTATAGGAAGAGAGCTTCAGGGATTCACCGGACTTTTGGAATGGTTTTTGCAGCAAAAAGGACAGAAATTAAAGGGTTTTAGTAATCATTTTTGGAATGGCATCACTACCAAAGAATTTGGAAAGGTTTGCGATAAGATTATGCAAAACAGGGAGCAATATCCGGGGTCAGGAATTTTCCATATTTTCTCAAACATTGTTTCTAAATATGATATGCTTATGAAATTTGAGGATAAATACAAAATAGGTTGTGAAATTGAGCCAGACAACGGGCCAAAATTAGACAGAACATTAAGCACCATTTACCCTCTTTGTTCACAATTAGAAATTCCGTCTTTTGACGAGATGTTAAAAGAAATTTAAAGTATAAAAATATGAAAATAACAACAATATTCGGAACAAGGCCAGAGCTAATTCGGCTTTCAGAAATAATCAAAAAACTTGATAAGCATATGGATCACATTTTAGTTCATACTGGGCAAAATTTTGACTATGAATTAGATGGAATCTTTTTTAAAGAATTTTCTATCCGAAAGCCGGATTATAATCTAAAATCTAAATCAGATAGTGTCTTTAAGCAGATTGCTATAGTTTTAGAGAAGACAGAGGAAGTATTGTTGAAAGAAAAACCGGATGCCGTGTTGTTATTAGGAGACACGAATTCTGGTTTAAGCGCAATAGTCGCTAAGCGTTTGGGCATCCCTGTATTTCATATGGAAGCAGGAAATAGATGTTATTCTGATAAGACGCCGGAAGAGATTAACAGGAGAATTATAGATTCTTGCTCTGATATTTTATTGCCATATACTCAAAGAAGTAGAGAACAATTATTGCTTGAGGGGTATCGCCCGAATAAAATTTTTGTTATCGGAAATCCTATTGTCGAGATAATCCGGAAGAACAGGGAACGGGCGGAAAACAGCAAGATACTTACAGAACTTGGCATAAAGGATGGCGAGAAATATATTTTAGCAACAATGCACAGAGCAGAGAATGTTGATAATCGAGAAGTATTGTCCAGTTTATGCGATGCGTTATTGAATATATCAAAAGAATATAAAGTTATTGTGAGCACGCATCCGCGCACGAAAAAACAACTTGAAGAAAATATCATAGGCGCAAACAATAATCTTAAATTTATGAAACCCTTCGGGTTTGTAGATTTCTTAAAATTAGAAATGAATGCTCACTGTATAATCACGGATTCTGGGACTGTCCCGGAGGAAGCGGTGATTCTTTCAAGGCCATGTGTTCTTATAAGGACATCAACAGAAAGGCCGGAATTATTAGAGTGCGGAGGAATTTTTATGGCAGGAGTCGATAAGGAACAAATTTTAGATGCTTTTAATGTAGCGATAAATTTTTCTAATAGCGATAATATAGGTTTACCAGAAGATTATAAAGACGATGTTTCAGATAAGATTTTAAAAATATTGATGAGATACAAAAATGTTTGATAATCAAAAAATATTAATTACAGGGGGAACCGGCTCATGGGGTAGAGAAATTACGAGACAATTACTGGAGAAGTATAACCCGCGGGAGATTGTGATTTATTCTCGCGGCGAATTTGCTCAGGTGCAAATGGATAGATGGTTTAAAAATCCCAAACTAAAATTTGTCATAGGAGATGTATCTAGCTTATCTACTTTAGAAGCGGCGATGGCGGAGGTAGATTATGTATTTCATCTGGCCGCGCTTAAACATGTTCCCGTTTGCGAGAATAACCCTTGGCAATCAATTAAAACGAATATAATCGGTACGCAGAATGTTATAAGAGCAGCGATAGACAACATGGTTAAATTGGTTATTGATTGCTCGAGCGACAAGGCCTGCGCTCCTGTTAATATGTACGGGCTATGCAAGGCCATCGGGGAAAAATTGATGATTCACGCCAATCAAGAATCGGCTAAAACCAAATTCGTATGCACCAGGGCCGGTAACGTTATGGGAACGCAGGGAAGCATAATACCATTTTTTAGAAGTTTGGCGGAGGAAGGGAAGGATATTCCCATAACTGATTTTAATATGACGCGCTATTACATTACGATAGATGAGGCCATCTCTTTGTTAGTTAAAGCCACTGAACATTGCGCGGGAGGAGAGATATTTGTTATGAAGATGCCTGCGTGTAAAATTATCGACCTAGCGGAAGTTATAATTGAGGAATTGGGCAGCTCAAGTAAATTACAAGAAATTGGCATTCGTCCAGGCGAAAAGTTACACGAATATTTAATTTCCGAATATGAGGCCAAAGACACAATTATCTTTAATGATACTTATTATTTGATATTGCCCCAGGGCGATATAAATAATTTGAGAGAAAAATATAAGGATTTTAAGAAATTTGAAGGCGATAAATATTCATCAAGCGACAAATTGATGAATAAGGAAGAAATCAGGGAGAAACTAAAAAAAGGAGGATTTATTTAAAAACGCATTGTCCAAGCGCTTAAATATCCTTGACGCAAAAGAGATGAAAGGCGAGAGAGGGAAGGCGATATATAAAGGGTTGAGATAGGTCCTTGATTATTTTCCAGAAAAGCATAGGTTTCTGGATTACTGCCCCGCGGTCCCTTTTAATAGATTTTAATCCACTCATCCCAACGCATTTGAATCCTGCGTTTTTTAGTTCCCCTAAGGACCAACCGCTTCTATGTTTTTGAAATTCGTCTGAATTATTTTGCTCCACGAATCCATTGGGCGTGAAAATAATTATTTTTTTTCTGGCAATTGTTTCCATTTTATGCAGTAACGCCAACCCCCTCTCTTTTTCTAGGTGCTCTATCAAATCAAGAGCAATTACAGCATCGAAACTCTTTTTGGGGAAAATTTTATCAATATCTAAGACATCGGCCCTGATATATCTATCGTGTATTTTTGATGTTTCTTCCTGGGCGTCAACGCCCACAGAATAATTCCCATATTTAATATGTCTTAGAGGAGAATTTCCTCCGCAACCCAAATCCAAAACAGAGCCGGCGTTTTTTAATTCCCCCCGGAGTTTTCTCCAATACTTTTTGTCAGTTGAAAATAAAAGATGATATATTTTTTTCATCATAAGCTAATCTGCCAGCGATATTTTTTTATTATCCTGTTTTGCTCGACAAATTTTTTGTTGATAATTTAAGATTTTTCGCACTAAAATTTTTAGTGGCCTTAGGATTTTGAAATCTTTTATTCTTTTAATTATTTTCTGCCAGCGATATTTACTATACGAGAAGGGAAATCTTTGTTCATTGCCCGGAATAATCTGATTATTTCCTCCATCTAAAACAATTATTTCCCTCATTGTCCGGTGAGAATTAATTCTTTTAATCATTTTTAAGTTGAACCTTGCAGCAGTTTCCAAGATAATCTCTTCCTGTTCAAGGTATGACTCAAAAATTATTGTTTTGCCTAATTGACATATATTATCCAGGACAGATTTTATATCTTTAACATGGTGGAGCATATTAAGAACCAAGACGATATCATATTTTTGAGGACTTTCAAAATTTTCTATTTCTCCCTGCAGAAACAATATCTTAGATTGTTTAAGCCAAGCTAATTTTCGAGCCGTTTTTAGGGCTCGTTCATCTTTCTCTAATCCAGTCACTGATTTAGCGCCTGCTTGTTCCGCCTTGAAGCTGAAAAAGCCATGGAAGCAACCAATATCAAAAATGTTTTTGCCAGAGAAATCTACCAAGGAAGAAAGGCGCTCCCAAGTTTTGTGGCTCTGGGAATAACCTTTTAATATTTTGCCAGAGGGAAGTTCAATGTCTTGGTAGTACTTATCGTGCGTCATTTCGTTCAAATCAGAAAGGAATACTAATTCTCTCCATCTTTGTGGAAAATTTTCGTTATGAATAATTTCCGAAGTATCATTAGTGGTATCTATCAAGAGAGGGTCCTTATCGTTGGCTATTATCGCAAAGTAAAGTTTCCGCGTAAGTCTTTTAATATATTCATATGACATTTCTTCGGGAGATGATGTCTCTTTCGCGCGCATCCTCCTATAAACAATATTTGGAGAAGCAAAACAAAGACATAATCTAATATTTGCATTGAGCAATTCTTTTAAGCAATTAATGGAAGGGGAGTTGTCTAATATGTAGCCATCTATAATTATGGTTTCCTTTTCCGTATCTCGCACAAGAGTTCCCAATTTATTTAAAAAACCTTGGAATGGTGCAGGATTTTTGTAATCAAAAATTAAATCAAAATCTAAATAACACGTATTGTTTTTCTTAGCGTATTCTTTCGCAAAGGCGGTCTTGCCGCTCCCGGAACAACCCATTACAATGATGATTTTTTTCATAATTTAAAAAGCGAATGAAATATTTCCGCGTTTTTGTTGGCGTCGTGATTGGCAAAAAATGTTTTTCTGGCGTTTTGGATTAGCTGGCGCGCCAGTTCCGGATTTTCAATCAGGGTTTTAATGCCCCTTTTTAATTCCTCCACCTCGTTTTTATCAACTACCATAGCGCAATTATTTTCCTTGGCATATTTTACCAGATAAGTGCTGGCCGGCGCGTGAATCAGCATCGGCTTTCCAGCCACCAGATAATCGGTAAGCTTGCCGGGCGTGGCAGTGTTTATGATGTCATTACTTTTTGTTCTCCAGGAAAGAGGGAGGAACAAAATATCCGCCTGGCTTTGGATTTTTGGCATATCTTGAGGGGGAGCAACAGAAATTTTGATTTTCTCACTTTCTTTAATGCCGATTCTATCCAGGTAATCGCGAGGGTTGGGGCAATAGATATCCAATTTTAAATCCAAATCATTGATTTCTTCTACTGCCTGAATAAGGTTTCTAATGGCATTGATTTGGGGCCAGTAAATCCGGCCGGTAAAAAGAATGGAGAACGGGGGACTGGGCTGGTATTCAGATTGCGAAGCCAGGTATGGCTCGGGAAAGGCGGCATTATGTATTATCACTATTTTTCTTCCAATATTTTCGCCGTAGCGGTTGATATAGAAATTTTTGGTGCCTTGATTGGTGACAATAATTTGTTCCGCTCGCTTGAATAATTTTGGCTCAAATATTTTTGATAAAAAACCGCCGGGAAAAGGGTAAAAATTTCCCTTATATAAATCAAAAAGGAATAATCTAAAAGGCGTTTTACTAATTTTATGCAAGAGATAAGTTCCTATCATCGCTGGCCCGTAATCAGAAAAACCGAGCAAAACATCCACTTGTTTTTCTTTAACGGATTTTTTGCCCTGCCGTACAATCCAGAAGATTTGAGTGACGATTATCGGTATCCCTATTATGTTTCTCACCAGCCAACTCCTCCGGGCTAAATGTTTTAATTTATTTAATAAAGAACTCTTTTTAGCAATTGTTTTTTCTTCTTGGGTTTTTATTCTCTCTTCTTTGGTGGCGCCCGGCTTATCGTAAAAAATATATTCGCCATCAAGCCAGGTGCCTTTTTGAGCTGAGAGATTGTCAATATTATAGAAGCTTGTTAGGATAAAATAACGGTCTTTTGGAAAATCTCTTAAAAGATTGTATAGATTTTGCGGTCCGCCGATGGCTGGCGGAGCGTAAGAGGACACCACAAGAATTTTTTTAAAATTTTCATCCATGAAAAAAATAGTATTTATAATGAATAATTTCTTAATCGGGGGAACGGAAAAGTTTCTTTATAATCTTATTAAAAATTTTAATAAGGACGAATTTCAAATTACGATAGCAAGCATTTGGGGGAGCGGTCCTTTGGAAAAAGATTTTCAGGCACTGGGATTGCCTATTTATTTTGCCGGGCCCCGGGGAACCCTTTCCAATATTTTCGCAAAGATATTTTCCGTATTTGGCACTATGTTTAGATTAGTCGTTTTTTTGAAGAAAAACAAGCCGGAGATAGTGATTACTTCGCTTTACCAGTCAGATATTTTAGGTATTTTTAGCGCCCGGCTCGTCGGCGTAAAAAAACGAATTTTTATTCAGCACGATGTTAAGCGATTAAACATTTTCATAAGGATTATAAAGAGATTTTTTGCAATTAATTTGGCAACCAAAATAATCGCTAACTCTAATACGACCAAAGAATTCTTGATTTCTTTCTTCAGGGCACCTGAATCCAAGATTTCGGTGATTCACAATGGCGTGTCTGCCGCGGAGATGAAGAGAGGCGCCAGGGAACCAGCCGAAGGGAGTATTGTTTTTGGAGTTATCGGGCGGTTAGAGCCGGTTAAGGGACATATTTATTTTTTAGAAGCGATGAAGATATTGAAAGAGGAAGGGCTCGAGCCGCAAGCATTAGTCATTGGCGACGGAGAGCTTAGGGAGCAATTAGAAAGATTTACAGAAAAGAACGGGCTCGAGAACATTCAGTTTACAGGAATGGCAGAAGATGTGCCTGCCAAGCTAAAATTAATTGACATCTTAGTGGTGCCGTCTCTTAGCGAGGGCTTTGGATTAGTTGCGCTGGAAGGATTGTTTTCGGAAAAAGTAGTCCTGGCTTCTGATTTGCCAGCCATTAGAGAGTTTATAAAACATAATGATAACGGGTTTTTGTTTGAACCGGGCAACGCTAAAGAGTTGGCGTTGATTTTGAAAACATTGACAGCGGATTATAATTTTCTTTTAAGCGCCCAAGCGAGGACAAAAAAATGGCTTGAAACCACTGGACAAAAATTTGATATAACCAATGTCGCCCTTTGCTACGAAGAAATGATAAGAATCCTCTATTCAAAGAAATAATGAGTAGCAGGACAGGGCGTATTGTTGTATTCTCTGTAAATTGTTGCTATAGTGTAGTTACTATAAATCATTTTAATTAAACCTATGAGCAATAATAACGAAGAACTCATAAAAAAGGCGGATATTCAAAAAATAGCCGAGGAGGGAGCTAAAATATATGAACAAATTAAGGTTAAATATGACCCTGAAGAAAGAGGTAGGTTTTTAGCCATTGATATTGATAGTAAGGAAGTATATCTCGGTAATACGAGCGCAGAGGCATTGGAATCGGCCAGAGGACATCACCCGAACAATGTTTTTTATGTTGTAAAAATAGGTTTTGATGTTGCTGAAACGATGGCAAAAACACTTACCGATAATTTAAGCAATTCGTAAAATGATTAGTGGTGTATTTGTAGAAAACATACCTTTAATAAAAGTTGTCGTGGCTTGGGGGCAATCTGTGCAGGCCCCTTTTGTTATTTTAGATACCGGCTTTACGGGCGATTTGCAAGTAACGCCAAAAATAGCAACGGAGCTTGGTCTTAAAGTTGTCGGCGTTACTAAAACACAAATTGCTAATGGTCAGATTATCCAAGTTCCTGTAGCTCTTGCGATTGCGTCAATGGAAGGAGCGGCAAACTACATTCAAGTTTTAATATCTAACAGTTTCCCGTTAGCGGGTATCAGTTTTTTGACAAAGTTTGGCTATAAGGCATTAATTGATTGTAAATATAGAACGGTGGCGCTAGAAAAAGTTTTATAGAGAGTTTTGTTGTTTAATAATAGCCCTATCATCCCTCACTCTCTGGACAGAGAAGTGAGAGATAATTATCGACCCTGCTTAAAAAATAAGCCCAAACTTTTGAAAAAGATATTCAGGTCAAGAATAAATGACCGGTTTTTTATGTAATAAAAATCGTATTCCACTTTTTCAAAATCATAGCGTATTTTTTCATTCAAGTTGCCTATTTCGCCCGAGGTATTGAGATGTCCGGAATTCATTTGAGCCCAGCCCGTAAGGCCCGGCTTTACCAAGTGTCTTAAGTGGTAATAAGGAATTTCTTTTTCCAGGAAAGCGATGTTTTTCAAGCTTTCCGGCCTTGGTCCGACAAGGGACATCTTGCCGGAAAGAATATCGAAAATTTGGGGGATTTCATCAATATGAGAGTACCTCAATATTCTGCCTACTCTTGTTATGCGCGGATCTTCTTTGCCCTGGCTCCAATCATCGCCCAATTGGTCAGCATTTACTTTCATTGTCCGGAATTTAACCACCCTTATTTTATGAAGGTTTTTTCCTAACCGCTCTTGAATATAGAAAACAGGTCCTTTATCGAATATTTTAATGATAATCGGGACAATCAGCCAAAAAGGGATGGATAATATGAAGAACACTAAAGCCATTAAGATATCAAGGATTCTTTTGGCTTTGTCGTAAAATCGTTTTTGGCCCTCTTGAAGATTCTCCAAAAACCAGGCCTGGTCTATAAACCCAATAGGGATTTTTCTAACTATAATTTCATAGGCCTGCGCTAAATTAATAAGATTAACTCTTAAAGACAGGTACTGATATAATATTCTTTCAAGCATTGGCTCTCCCGAGAGGTCTTCGGCCAGAATGAGAGTGTTTATCTTTGATTCTTTTATCTTTTGAGGCAGTTCAATGATATTGCTGGTAGGGATTAGCTCCGTCATCTTATATCCAAGCTGGGAATTTCTGATTAATGTCTGGGCAAGTTTTTCTGATTCATTGGTGATGCCGATTATTGCCACGCGATTTTGAAAATATGAGGAAAAAAGATAAAGGGCTAATTTCCGCCACAGGATTATAAGAATCCAGAGTATCGCTGTCAGGATTAAAAGATTGGTTTTCGGGGTGAGTCCGAATATCGGGAACAAATAAAAGAATATTACGCCGGCCATCAGGCATACCAGGAGTCCAAAGCTTAACCGGGCAAGGAAAGAAGTATTGAGATTGGCGATATTAAGTTCGTAGAGTTCAAAAAAGAGAAAAATACAGATCCAGACGAGAAACAACGGAGAGAAAGCAGCCAAGTGGGCAGAGAATATTTTGGGCGTAAGGTTTTGACCAAAGCCGATAAAAAGAGTTATAATCAAGGAAACATAAAACAGGGAGAGATCTCCCAAAAAGAGCAGAATTTTTCTGAAAATCGTAAGATTGAACATTTGCTTCATCCTAAACCAAACTCTCTTTAATTTCAATCCTCTGCGCTTAAAATCCGTATTATGGGCAAAAAATCAAGAGAAAAAAGAATAAGAAGGGCTGAACAAGCCGAGGAGTTTATTAAGAAGCAGCCCCGGGGCGCTGTTAGCGGCTTAGAGAAAACCTGTCTTTTTATTCTTTATTCCTCTGCCTATTTGATGCTTTTAATCCCCCTTATAGTACGCGGGGATTTTCTTTTTCCTTTTGTCGGGCCCAAGGGGCTGTATCTGATGGCATTGATAGAAATATTCTTTGCGGCCGGGGTTTTTTTGATGATTTTCTCTCCCCGATACCGCGCTAAGCGCAATATTCTTTCTCTCGCCATCGGTTCCTTCGTGTTGATTATGATATTGGCCACTATTTTCGGGGCCGACCCTTCGCGCAGTTTCTGGTCCAAGTTTGAGCGGATGTCAGGCCTTTTAATGTGGCTTCATCTTTTTGGCTTTTTTCTTGTTTCCCGGGCAATCTTTAAAAAAGATGATTGGCTGCGGATTTTTAGTTTCTCAATATTGGCTTCAATGGTTGTTTGTTCTCTGTTTTGGCTGAATAAAGCAGGAGTGAAAGGCCTTTCCGTCGCTTATAACGGCTCTACTGTCGGCAACAGTTCTTTTCTCGCCACTTATCTTCTTTTTAATCTTTTCTTCGCTCTTTATTTATTCTTTGAATTAAAGAAAAGAAAAGTATTCCAATTTTTCTTTATCAAAGTATCAAGAAAAATCTGTTTAACAATAGCGGCCGCCGGGTTTATTTTTATGTTTATTACCCTGATGTTCAGCACGGGCAGAGCAGCCATTTTGGTTTTTTTCGGAGGAACAGGATTATTGTTGTTATTGTATCTGGCTTTGGAGCGCAAGAAAAATAATATTCGCCTAATCGCAAAAATGTGCCTGATTCTGGGATTGATAATTTATCTGTCCGGGCTTGCCCTGCTTTTATGGAACAACAGCCCTATTCAGCAATGGCTTTCCGAAAGAGCCAACAAGTCGCGTCAGGTTATTTGGTCAAATGCCTGGCAGGGATTTTTGGAAAGACCTATTTTGGGTTGGGGTCCGGAGAATTTTTCTTTTGTTTTCCACGAACATTTTGACCCCGGATTTTATATCCCGGAAATTTACGGGCCGGATACCCGATTTGACCGGGCTCACAATATTATTTTTGACAATTTGGTGGATGGAGGGGCATTGGGATTGCTTGGATATTTGTCTATGTTCGGAGCCAGTTTTTGGATTTTAGGGAGAGGTTACAGAAGGAAGAAATTGAATTTTATGACGGCTGCTGTGCCTTCCATCATCTTGGTGGCTCATTTTACGCAAAATCTGACGGTTTTTGATATGCCTGCCAGCTTTTTGATGCTGTTCATAACTTTTGGTTTTATCAGCGCTGTCTCCGGCAATGAACCGGCGCCAGAAGCGATTCCCCTAAGGCAGAGGAAAAACAGGATAATATTTTTGCCTTTGCTTGTGCTTTTATTGTTTTTTTCCTTGTCATCGTTTGTGATAAAACCGGCGAGGGCCGGCACCGCAATAATCGGCGTGATGAAAAGCCCGACTTTTGAAGGAAGAAAGTCCCTCTACGAGAAAGCCCTGCATTCTTCGCCAATGGGGTTGTATCAAATAAGGGAACATTTAGGCCTCCATATTTTCAATTTAATAGAGGCGGGGTTGGTTGAAGTGGGGGATTTTGAAATCGTTACCCAGGCATTAGAGGAAACCGCCCACGATTCTCCTTTTGATTATTATGACCGGCTTGTTCTGGCGCGAGTTTATAACGCATACGCAGAACTCCAGAAGGAAAAAGATGAAATTGTTTTAAAGCGGGCAGAGCAGGTTTTAGAAGATGCGCTTCGGCTTTCGCCGACCAAGCAGGAGGGATATTGGGAAATGGCGACGACGAAATTGATGCTTAATAAAAACGATGAAGCGGCGGAATTACTTGAAAGGGCGATTTCGCTGGACCCGAGAGTGCTTCGTTCTTATCAAGTGGCAATTCTTTTTTACAAGAAAATCGGGGAGATGGAGAAAGCGCGCCAGAAAGGAGACGAACTCTTAAAATATTACCCTGAATTGGAATCATCTGTCCGGCAAATTTTAGAACAGAACAACACCCAAAACCCTTGACAAGAGGGAGCTCGTTTGCTAATATACAATCAGTGAGTGTTCCGAAGCAATTCGGGACTCCAAACAAATCGGCGAAAGACTCCTTGGAAACTAGGGGTCTTTTGCTTTATCCCCCCAACTTTTATGGCCATAAAAGTTGGGGGTAAACTTGCTTTTAGATTTAAGAATAGTTATACTGAATGTGGGTCTCCGCGCTGCACTCACTAAAAGATTTTTTGGAGTTAACCGGCGGGGGCCCATAAGGGTCTTCTTCCGTTGGTGAGTCATAATGGCAACACTCTTTAAAAGTTTTCTAGAGTTAACCGGCGGGGGCCCATAAGGGTCTTCTTCCGTTGGTGAGT
>Ga0180007_10001847_pt1 | contig 26730 bp, 25 predicted proteins | sample MM_PC_MetaG_FD_121122 | JGI IMG/M metagenome (GOLD analysis project Ga0180007, IMG submission 121122) | Groundwater microbial communities from the Aspo Hard Rock Laboratory (HRL) deep subsurface site, Sweden - MM_PC_MetaG | ecosystem: Environmental > Aquatic > Deep subsurface > Groundwater... | reverse complement strand
CGATGATCTCGTTCTTACGTTTGGGACTGACAATGATGTTAGTCTAAACTATGATGAGGATGGGAATAACGATCTGCAAATCATCGGAGCGGTTGGCTTTGACGGTGCGGTTGACATGGCCAGCACTCTTACTGTGGCTGGAGTTTCAACCTTAAACGGCAACCTTGACCTGGTGGCTAACACAGCCTATATTCAGGACATTGATGCCGATTCGGCGGGTGATGTGGCTTTGGCCATTGATGCCGCTGGTACGGGTACCGTTACCATTGGTGGAGCTTCCACCGGTAATGTCATTATTGGAGGGGGTTCGGACTTAATCCTTTTTGGGGCAAGTGCTAATGCGACCCTTTCGTCCAATGGTGCCTACGATTTAGTTTTGGAGACCAACTCCGGAACCAACTCGGGCACAATTACCATTACCGATGCCGCAAATGGCGATATCACCATTGCTCCTAACGGAACAGGTGATGTAGTCTTGGGCGCAGAGGCAGTCTTTACACCGGGTTCGCAGAACCTTGCTGGTGATGCCGCTCTAACTCCGACAAGTACGGTAATGGAAGTAACTTCCGATACCGGACCGTTTGATGTTACCGATATCACGGCGGGTGCTGACGGTCAGCTGTTGATTATTATCAATGCCGATGGTGTTGATACTATCGACATTCTGGAACAGAACAACATTACTTCGGCTGGCGCATTTGCTAGTGCTCAGTACGATACAATGATGTTTGTTTACGAGTCTACAGCTACTCAGTGGATTGAGCTGGCACGATCGAATAACTAGTTTGTTCTAGTTTTTGTTCGTGTGATGTAGATATCGTGAGTTTAGAGAGAGGGCTCTTTATGAGCCCTTTCTCTTTTTGAGAGAAGCAATCTCTTTTTTTGGTAGAATGGACAGATATGAGAGGGATAATTCCTACAAAAGTATTAGCGTTCGTTGTAGTAGCGTAATTTGTTACGCGAGTATAACGTGACTAAAGTCAGTTATTACAAATAGGGAAGACAATTATGTTTTACCCGTAAATATTAATAATGAACAATAAGAAAAATCTCTGGACAATTCTCTTGACCATTGCCTTATGTGTGGGCGGTGCTGTGGTTTATCTGTATATACTCCCCCAGATTAGCCTACAAACCTACGACCAAAATGATATCTATTTTAAGTACCCGGAAGACTGGCAAATCTGGGAAGGCCCACCGGATCTTGCTAAACATATGGCCGTTGCTGATTTACTCATCGTAAAAAGCAACCGTTTAAGCACTAATTTGGGTGTCAAACGAGATCAAATGGAGGGGAATAAGCTAAACATTGAAGAATCGCTGGTTATTTTGGAGAAACAACTGCAGGAGTACATGAGTGATTTTGAGAAAATCGCTTATCAGAACATAATTGTTTCGGGAGAAAAAGCAATTGATTATACTTTTAAGTATTCACTCAAAGAAGCAACTGGCGCGGGGGGGATAGCCAAATGGTACGGCCAACAGCGGCAGGTCATCTTCTTTAAAAACGGCACCCTGTACACCCTAATCTTTACTGCCGAGCCGTCCGATTTTGATAAAGATAACAAGGACTTTTCCCACCTCCTCAAAACTTTTAGGGCGAAATAGGGTTTAACCCTATTTCAGGGTTAAACCCTGTTTTAGGGTTGAACCCTATTGCGTGTGATATACTGAGTTTATGCCGAGGCGAAATGTAATTAAGGAGTTCTGCCCTGATAGTTGGTATCATGTTTACAACCGTGGCGTCCGCGGACTGAAGATTTTTGAAGATAAGCGCGATAAATATACTTTTCTTTATCTTCTTAAAAAGTACTTAGATCCCGATTATCGTGAAAAGAAATTTGATCCGGTTACTGGAGAACCTAAGTATGTTCGATCTAATTATGTTTACGAAGACGCGGAGTTGCTGGCATTTTGCCTGATGCCGAACCATTTTCACCTGCTAGTCAAGGATATTTCTGGAAAAGGTACGACGATGCTGATGAGACGGGTAGTGTCAAACTACGCAACTTACTATAATAAGGAAAGTGATACATCGGGCGCACTGTTTGAGAGCACTTATAAGGGTGTGCCAATTACGTCCGAAGAGCAACTGCTTCATGTATCAAGATATATCCACCTTAATCCAGCCGAACTAGTTGACAAACTGGAAAATTATCCATTTTCCAGTTATCCTGTGTATCTAGGTCGAAAAAATGTTGCGTGGGTCAAACCCAAGGAAATTCTAGATTGCTTCGGTCCAACAGGGATAGAACTTGAAATGGCATCTGAGACAGGGTTTAACCCTGTTCAAACCTACCGTAAATTTGTCGAGTCGTACCAGCTAACTGATGAGGAAAAAGAATTAGTTCAAAGTTTTTCGCTTCAATAAGAATAATAAATAGGGTTTAACCCTTTTTCAGGGTTAAACCCTATTTTAGGGTCGAACCCTATTTCTATGTCTAAAAGGCTTGTTATATTTACCGTTATTTTGATTGTGCTTCTCGTTTCTGCTACTGTTGCAACGGGGTACTATTTTTATCAACAGGGTTATCGAGTTAACTTCTCAATTGACAAGCGCAATTATCAGACCTACCACCACGAATCGCCGAAATTTTCTTTTACCTACGATGCTTCCCGTTTTCAGATCGATTTGGATGAAGAAGAACGGTTTGGGGAGTCATACCTAGTCGGGCTCAAGCTGCCTTCAGACAGCCGAGTAGGCTGCGATGTACGGGTGGTAGATGGGAATATCAAATTCAAGGACACGGCGCAGGAAACGGGAAGTTTAATTTCCAAACAAATTTCTGAAGGGGCAGAATTTTTTAAGTCGGGGAATTACGGGTTTATTCAAATTGGTGTAGAAAAAGCGCTCTCAATGGAGATAACTGTTGGCGGGCCGCTGGGGGAATTGCTGAGAACCGATCAGGTTTTTGTTTCTCATTTGGATAAAACATACACTCTGATGTGTGGTACTTCGCAGGGCGTTTATGATTACTTTGCTGACGATTTTGCTCACTTTTTCGAAACCTTCTCATGGGAATGAGATCCCGTGAACTGCCCTGCCGCGATTCGAGTTTAAGAAAAAAGGCTCCGATCCCGAGATTCGCAATCAATTGACAGTAAATAAGAAATGCGGGATCGGGGGATCGGGGCCACCCTGTTTTTAGGGGCGACCCCTATTTTAAGGGTGGTCCCGGGTTAGTCCGTTTTTCACTTAGGAGAGATACCGAAGTAGATAATTAGGTCCTTGGCCATTTCCAGCCAGAGGGGCACGGCAGTATCGGCACTATAGGTGGAGGTGGATGGTTCTTCTAGTTTAACGAGTAAAACAAACTCCGGTTCAATCACCGGGCAAAAGCCCACAAAGGTCACATTGGTTTTGTGTGGATCATAAGTTCCTCCCTTAGGAATTTGTGCCGTGCCGGTTTTGCCGGCAATGGCAAATTTATCCAGGCCGGATTGTTCAACAAACCATTTAAACTCCCCTTTTTCAACAACATCTTGCAGCATGCGTTTAAGCTTAACGGCATTCTTTTCCGATAGGACTCGTTCCGGCTTGGGTGGATGCACAGTTACTTCCCGTTCGTCCTGATGTATTTTTTGAACAATATAGGGCGGCATGCGCACACCATTGTTGGCGATGGTGGAGAATACAGTTGCTAATTGCAGCGGGGTAACCGCAATGCCTTGTCCAAATGCCGCCGTAGCTAAATCAATTTCGCCCCATTCATTTTTGGGTTTAATTATTCCGGAATCTTCGCCCTCCAAGTCAATTCCCGTCTTTTCTCCTAAATGATACTCCTGGACATACTTATAGTATTTTTCCACGCCCAGTTGTTGAGAGAGCCAACTCGCGCCTATATTACAGGAGTGCTGTAACACCTCGGCCATAGTCTCTGGGCCATGATAACGATTATTCCATGTGCGGATTTGGTATCCTTGTAGCGTCAATGGGCCTGTGCACTCAAAAGTGGTTGATGGCTCTACAATATTTTCTTGCAGTCCGGCGCTCATAACCACGGTTTTGAGGACAGAGCCAGGTTCATAATTTTCGGATATTGCCAGATTGGTGTGGGAGATCAACTCAGCATCTTTTTCTGGTGGCGCGATTGCCTTTTCCCAGTAGTTGGGGTCAAATGTCGGCTTGCTAGCCATGGCCAATACTTGTCCGGAAGAGGATTCCAGAAGAATAAAGGTACCACTTTTAGCTCCGTATTTTTTAACTCCCTCTTGCAGTTTTTTTTCCAGCAAATACTGTAATTCCCGGTTTAAGGTGAGAGTAAGACCGTAGCCATCTTGGGGCTGTTTGGCGATGTAACCGCCCGCAGGAATAGGATTGCCGGAAGCATCTTTTTCTAAAGATAATCGTCCGGGCTGGCCAGCTAAATCGCGATCGTAATAGCCTTCCAGTCCAAAGTAGCCTTGATCCTCGTCAGCGGCGTTAGTCCCTACGAAGCCCAAGATATGTGCGGCTAAGGTTTTTTCCGGGTAAAAGCGGCGGTAATGAAGTTGAAAGTAAACGCCGTTAAATTTTTCAGAAATTACCTGTTTAGTTTCCTGAGACAGTTGCTTTTGTATCAGGAGCCACCGAACGGTTTCGTCATTTAGGCTCTCCCGGAATTGTGCTTTGCGCGTGTCAAGTTCTTCCTCATCAGAAGGCCATATTTTATGTTCTGATAAAAGCAGGGCAAGTTGGTCGAACGCGCTACCAGCCGTTTTTTCTTCAGCGTCGATTTTCAGATCGAATTCCGTATTAATCAGATAAAAATCATAAGCTTCGCGGCTGGTAGCTAAAGGATAGCTGTCGCTAGAATAGATACGCCCGCGCTTGGCGGGGAGTGTTTCCCTTTGCCAGTGCTGGCCCTCTGCCAGCGCGCTGTAGTGCGAATGCTGTAGCAATTGGATGGAAAATAGTTTAGCCAGTACTCCCAGAGCAACTAATGAGAAGAAAAATTTGATGAAAAAAAAATGCGGAAAGATTGATGTTTTGCTTTTCTTCATATACTACAAAGATTATACAACTATAGTATAATTCTTACTATGAAATTGTTGAAAATTGACCTAACTCGTCAAGTTGCCGGAACCCAAACGATCGACAAGAAGCTTTTGCAAGAGTGGCTGGGTGGGCGAGGGCTGGGAGCTTATTTGTATTCTCAAAATGTTTGTCGGCCTGATGACCCCCAAAACCCATTGTTTATTGTTGCCGGAGCGGTAACGGGAACAAGCCTGCCGTCTTCTAGTCGTTCTGCGATTGTTACCTCCTCTCCGCTAACCGGTTTTTATACAGCTTCTAACTTTGGAGGCTTTTTCGGCGCTTATTTGCGCTCGCAGGGGATTATGGCGCTGGAAATCACGGGTAGCTCCGAAAAGCCTGTTTATCTGACTATAGAAGATGGAAAAGTTGAATTTAGAAACGCCTCTGGCATTTGGGGTAGAAATACTAAAGAAGTTCAAGAAAAACTGGCTACTGATAAAACCTACAGTGTGGGATGTATCGGCATTGGTGGTGAAAATTTAGTCCGTTTTGCCTGCGTGAAATTTGACACTCGCGCCGCGGGGCGAACTGGTACCGGTTGGCATTGGGGACTTAAAAAACTAAAAGCCATTGTCGTCAAAAAATCAACTGTAGCTCCCTCAATTCATGATGCTCAAAAGTTGAGCGATTTAGTTAGGTTGCTAACTAAATTACGACTGGAGAAAGAGAAAAAAGGAAACATAGTTAATTACAGCACGCCGCCCTATACTGACATTTCTTCGGAGATGAATACATATCCCGCCAGCAACTATCGCCGCAATCATCTTTCTGAAGAGGAGTTAGGGGTTATTGGCAGTGATGCTTTCCAAAAGAGAGAAGTTAAAAAGGGGGCTTGCTGGTCTTGTCCGCTGGCTTGTGAAAGATTTGTTAATTCCACCTATCGTAATCAAACAGTACGTGGGCCGGAGTATGAATCCATCTGGGCGTTGGGCGGCAGTTGTGATAATTTTGATTTAGACGCTATTATTGAAGCCTCTTATCTCTGCGATGATTTTGGTCTAGACACTATTAGCACAGGAGCAACCATTGCTTGGTACAAAGAGGCTGTTGAAAAAGGATTAATTGATGATGAGCCGGTTACTGGTTCAAGAGAGTTGGAGTTGATTGAACTGATTGCCAAGCGTACGGATGTCGGTGAAGTATTAGCCGAGGGTTCGGTTCGGGCTTCTCTAAAGTTTCCCGGGACCGATAAATTACTTGTTCATGCTAAAGGTTTGGAACTGCCCGCCTGGGATCCCCGTGGAGCCTGGGGTTCAATTCTCCACTATGCCACCTGTTCTACTGGTGGTGACCATTGCAAGGGATTGCCCCTGTGGATTGAACTTGGGGACGAAATGACTGCTGATACTATAGCGGGTAAAGCGGCTCTGACTATTCAGAAACAAAATCAATCTGCTTTTCGGGACAGTACTGGTCTTTGTATGTTCGCCGACGACTTTTTGGGTGATGATTCCTGCGTTAGGGCGATTGAATCGGTATTCGACGTAAAATTATCATCGGATAGCCCTCAAATAATTGGTGAAAAAATTATTCAGACCGAACATGAGATTAATAAACAGCTGGAGTTGACCCGACAAGATGATACGGTGCCAATCCGAATTTTAGATTACCCCATGGAAATTGGAGGCAAAGAAACTGCCATTGGAAAAGAGAATTTTGAAAAAATGCGGGAGGAATATTATAAGCTGAGAGAGTGGGAAAAGTAGAAACTGGCGCGACCCAGTGGACATTAGGGAGGTCGTGATTGTAGTTTGTTAGATTTCGGGGATTGGCGCAGTTGGCTAGCGCGCGGCGTTTGGGACGCCGAGGTCGTGGGTTCAAGTCCCACATCCCCGACCATTTCTATAATCCAGAATAAGAATGTACTTCGTATACTTCCTGAAAAGTCAAAAAAACGGTAAAATTTATGTCGGCTACACCTCAAAGCTACCAGATCAAAGATTGAAGGATCACGAAATTGGAACTAATAAATGGACTAAGGAAAACGCACCAGTCATTTTGATTTACTATGAAAAATACCATTGTAAAAAAGATGCTATTGTTAGAGAGAGATTTTATAAAACCGGATTTGGTAGGGAAATTAAGAAATTAATTGTTGAAAGAATTGAGGATATTAAAGCAGGCGCAGTTTCAGCCAAAGGCTGACCAGCCCTTGGCTGGGGCTAGCGCGCGGCGTTTGGGACGCCGAGGTCGCCGGTTCAAGTCCGGCATCCCCGACCAGATAAAACTCGCAAAAACTGACTGTAAGGAAGTTTTAGTCTAGTTGCTTCTGCCCCCGTATACGAGCAGAGCGAATTGTTCGGGGCCATGTGAGACGAGGGTTTTATGTTGCCCCTTCCGTGGGTCGAAGATTACATGCTTGACATAGCTTACTTTTCAATGGAGGTCGCGCTTGAGGCCGGTATGCACACCTACAGCGGTGGGTTGGGGGTGCTGGCTGGGGATACGCTAAAAACCTTTGCCGATTTTGGGTTTGCTGCGGTGGGAATAACGCTTTTGAATGAACTGGGCTATGTAGAACAGGGAATTGATTCTACGGGGCGGCAAGTCAGCCGGCCGGAGCTGTGGAACAAAGAGGAATATTTGACCAAACTGCCTTTTACCATTGAGGTTCCTTTCAAAGGTCGTGCCGTTGCCTGTGCTGTGTGGCAGTATATTGTTGTCGGTCAGTTTGAGAAAGAAGTCCCAGTCTATTTCCTCGACACTCATTTGCCTGGCAACAATAAGTATGATCGTACCTTAACTAGCCACTTGTATGGAGGTGATGCCTATTATCGCTTGTGCCAGGAGCAGATCTTAGGGCTGGGAGGATTTATCCTGCTTGACAAGCTGGGGTTTGGCCAGGAAAAGGTGCGTATTTACCACCTTAACGAAGGCCATGCCGCCTTCGTTGGTTTGTCACTGTATTCGCAGGGCCGAGAATCACATTTAGCAGACGAGGCGGCGATAGATCTGGTCCATTCCAAAGTAGTTTTTACCACCCATACCCCGGTGATGTCGGGTCACGATCAGTTTTCAAGTTCCGATGTGGGGAAAACACTCCCGACCAAGCTATTTAACTTCTTGCCGGAAGAGGCATTTCAAAATAATCAGTTATGTATGACCCGACTGGCTCTCTATTATTCCGGAATAGTCACCGGTGTTGCTCGGTCTCATGAGAAAACAGCCGAAAAAATGTTTCCGGGATACGATGTGGTTTCGGTGACTAACGGAGTTTATCATCTGGCGTGGACACATCCCAACTTTAAATCTTTATATGATAAGTATATTCCCTTGTGGCGGCGTGACCCCGCTTTTTTGCACGCCGTCCTCGGTATTCCTGATGATGAAATTTGGGCGGCGCACCGTAGTGCCAAGCAAGAATTGATTGAACATGTTAATCAAACTTCGTCAGTTAAGTTGGCGCTGGATGTCTGCACACTGGGGTTTGCTCGGCGAGTAACCGTGTACAAACGTCCGACCCTGATTCTTACCGACCTTAAGAAGTTAGAAAAGATCGCCGCCGAGGTTGGTCCTTTGCAAATAATCTTTGCTGGTGAGGCCCATCCCTATGATCGACAGGCTATTGAATTAATCCGGCAAATTTTTCAAAAAACCCAGCAATTCAAAGGGAATGTCAAAATAGCCTTTTTGGAGGATTATGGGATGGGTCTGGCTACCAAACTGACAGCAGGCGTTGATGTTTGGTTAAACACACCACGGCGGACATACGAAGCCTCGGGGACCAGCGGGATGAAGGCGGCCTTAAACGCTGTACCACACCTGAGTGTCCTTGATGGCTGGTGGCCCGAAGGGTGGGTTGAGGGAGTAACCGGATGGTCGATTGGTTCGCAGATAATGAGAACGGAACTTGATGATCAAACTGGTTGGGGACTGGACGTATTGGATTTGTACTATAAGCTTGCCGTCGAAATTTTGCCCTTGTACTACAAGGATCGGACCGGTTTTGTGAGGATAATGAAATGCGCGGCGGCATTGAATGGGTCACGGTTCAATACTAACCGCATGGTGCGGGACTATGTATCAAAGGTATATTTCCCACTGAAAACCAAAATATCCGCCAACACTCTTGGCGTAAGTGTTAATGATCCGTTAAAATAAAGATGATGTTGTGCGAAATGTCGGGAGGTGTTAAATTATAAATGACATCGAAAAGAGAAAGGGGGCAAAAACATGCAAATAGCATACAGTAAGACAAGGGAGCAATTCCCGTTAAGCTACAAAAAAATTATTAAGAAAACGATAGCAAGCACTATTGTTATTACCGGTCTGTTGTTGGTTATTTGGGGAGCACTGGCTTTTTCGTTTTACCAAGTCGAATTCGGATGGTTGAGTGTGGTGACATTCTGTATTTCTGTGTTTTTGGCTCTTATAATCTTTTTGACTTATCTTTATCAGCGATGGTATTTTGCGGTTTATTTTTACGATTTGACGGATGATTTTATTCAGATTAAAAAGGGACCAATAACACCGCGAGAAATTACGATTCCTTATGAGCGTATTCAAGATGTTTATGTTGATCAAGATTTACTGGATAGGTTTTTGGGGCTTTATGATGTTCATTTATCCAGCGCCACCATTTCATCCGGGATAGAGGCGCACATTGATGGAGTTGAAAAAGAAGCCGCTGAGGGGTTACGTAATGCTCTTCTTAAAACGGTTCAACAAAGAATTAGTAGGAACAGGAATACAAATATACCTGCAAATAATCCAGTAAGCCAAGATTTATGAATGGAATCATTTCAGAGAAAAATTATCCCGTTCAGGGGTTGTGGGTGTTTAAATCCATGCTCGGTTCTTTGTTGCTCCTAATTTTTTTCGTGCCTTATTCTCTTTTTTCTTCTGGTCCTAGTGCAACTGGTAAGTACACAGTAACAATTTTCTATATCGTAATAATAGCCGGTTTTGCGATTTTTCATTTTATTGTTACGATCTTGAGAAGGACAAATTTCCACTATTCTATTGAGGAGAATTTTTTAACCTTAAAACAAGGCATTCTATCAAAACAACAGCGGCATATTCCGTATGGAGTCATCCAGACCCTTTTTGTAAAACAAGATCTGTTTGATAGAATTTTCGGGCTTGCTTCATTGACGATTGAAAATGCATCTCAAGGTGCGGGCTATCCATCGGCTTCTCAGCGGCAAAGGGTTTTCGGTTTGCGTATTGGCGCCCAACAGCGACAGCAAGTCGAGATGGTCGGATTTTCCGGAAATAAGGTTAGTATACCCGGACTTGTAAAACAGGATGCGGAAACATTGAAAAAAATTGTTTTGCAAAAAATGAAAGAAAATCCGGTTGAAGATAGCCAGTCCGGATTATAGATTCCTTTTCAATCAAGGCTCTTTAGTCCAGTCTTTATACTTTTCTTCTATTATCATCCTTTCTTGCTCTAGTCTTTTGTGCCGTTTTTGAAGTTTTGTTGAGATTGGTCTTTTGTTTTTGGATAAATAATTATAAATAGCTTCGGCTAGAGCGTCGGCGGCCAAAATTGAACAATGTATTTTTATTGGTGGCAACCCTCCCAAGTGTTTGACAACCTCGTTTTTATTGATATCCGTGGCTTCATTTAGAGTTTTGCCTCTGGCCAAATTGGTGACAACACTGCTGGTAGCAATAGCGGCCACGCATCCAAAAGTCTCAAACTTTACATCCTCTAAAATCTCCTCTCCCTTTTTGTCCTTGCCGACTTTAATATAAAGCCACATTACATCTCCACAAACAATATTCCCCACCTTTCCTATCCCGTCAGGTTTTCGTATTTTCCCGTAATTATGCGGTTTTCTAAAGTGTTGCATTACCTTTTTTGTGTACATTTTTATGAGGGTCTAATGCTTAAATGGTGATATATCTCTTAATTTTTTAATAATTTGTGGCAAAACTTTTAAGACATAATCAATATCTTTTTCTTTAGTCCATTTTCCCAAGCTTAATCTTAGAGAGCCGTGTGCTTCCTGGGGCTTTAAACCAATAGCCAAAAGGACATGAGAGGGCTCTAATTTTGGAGAAGAGCAGGCGGAAGCGGTAGAAGCGGCAATGCCAAAAGCATCAAGCCGCATAACAATAGATTCGCCTTCAACAAATTCAAATCGGAAGTTAGCATTATTGGGTAGTCTTTTCTGGGGATGCCCGTTTAGATAGGAACCATCTATTTCTGTTAGCACTCCCTTTATTAATTTGTCTCTTAGTTTAGTTTGCCGCTTGCTTTCTTTTTCCATTTCTCTGTGGCAAATCTCAACCGCTTTAGCAAAGCCAACAATGGCAGGAGTGTTCGTAGTTGAAGATCTCAAGCCTGCTTCATGACCGCCGCCGTGGAAAAGCGGTTCAATTTTTATCCCCTTTCTAACAAACAAACAGGCAACACCTTTGGGTCCATACATTTTATGAGAGGAAGCGGTTAGTAGGTCAATGTTCATGCTATTTACATTAATAGGAATTTTTCCAAAGCTCTGGGCGGCATCGGTATGAAAATATACTCCTTTTTTGTGACAGATCTTGCCTATTTCTCTAATCGGTTGAATGGTCCCAATTTCATTATTGGCATGAATTATGGAAACCAAGACGGTATCTTTTCTAATTGCCTTCTCTATGTCTCCAGGATTAATTAGTCCATATTTATCAACAGGAATTTTGCTAGCCGCGAAGTGCCTAATCCCCATTTGTTCAAGCCATTTAATACTATTTAGAACACAGTCATGCTCGATAAGGGAGGTAATAATGTGTCCGCTTTTTTCTCTATTGGCTAATAGCAGCCCTTTAATGGCCAGGTTATTACTTTCTGTAGCCGAGCTGGTAAAAATTATTTCTTTCGGTCTAGCCGCAAGAGCAGTGGCAATAATTGATCTGCTTTCTTCTAGCACTTCTTTAGCTTCCTGGCCGAAACTATGCAAGGAGGCTGAGTTGCCGAATCCCTCTCTAAAATAGGGAGTCATGGCCTTTATTACTTCCGGGTCAATAGGAGTGGCGGCAGCATAATCTAAATAGATTTTATTTAGCATAGATGGATTATATCTTTAGTTGTATAATATTTCCAATTCATGTGTGGAATTTGCGGTCTCTACAATCTTAATAAAAACTGGCCGGCCAGTCGAGAGGAAATTGAACGGATGAAAACGGCAATTAAACATCGCGGGCCAGACGATGAAGGTATCTTCTGCCACCAAAATGCTGGTTTGGGATATCAGCGCCTGTCAATAATTGATACTACTTCGCGACCTCAACCAATTCTTACTAATGAAGATCAATCTTTGCGGATTTCTTTTAATGGTGAGATTTATAACTTCCCCGAGTTAAGAAAAGAGCTGTTGGGGAAAGGTCACTGTTTTTATACCGACACAGACACGGAGACAATTCTCCACCTATACGAAGAAGAGGGAGAGAACTGCGTTAAGCGACTCAATGGCATTTTTGCCCTGGCAATTTATGATTTGGCTAAAGGCCTTTTGTTCTTAGCACGCGACCCCATGGGTGTTAAGCCGCTTTACTATACAGGGTACCCCGCTTCGCTCTGCGAGCCGCACTATGCATCGGCCTCGGCATCCATTGGGGATTCAGGAACAAAGGGCCTGCCCCCCGTAGCTTTAGCGAAGGGGGGCAGGTTCGCTTTTGCCTCGGAAATCAAAGCCCTTTTAACTTTACCGTGGGTCAAGAAGGAGGTTAATCTTGATGCTGTACCGCTTTATTTTAGATATCGCTTCACTCCGGACCCGCTGACGATGTTTAAAAATATCTATAAACTATCTCCAGGATGCTGGATGAAGGTTACGGAAAGTGGAATTGAAGTGCGTGAGTATGATGATCCGAATTCAAAATTGCAGTTCAAAATTCAAAATGAGGAGCAAGTTGTTCGTTCGGTTCGTCAAACTATGCAATCCGCCGTGCAACGTCAATTGCTTTCCGATGTCCCTCTCGGGGCTTTCCTTTCTGGTGGTGTTGACAGCTCTATTATTGTTGGATTGATGTCGCAGATTATGTCTGAGCCGGTGAAAACTTTCTCTATTGGTTTTTCCGAAAGTGAGTACGACGAGATGCAATATGCGCGCCAGATTAGTCGCCGCTATGGTACTGATCACCACGAAGTTGTCTTAAGTCCGCGGCATGTTAAAGCTTTACCGGAAATTGTTAGATTGCTGGACGAACCTTTGGCCGATGCCGCGGCTGTGCCTTTTTACTTTCTTTCGCAGTTGGCGCGCAAAGAAGTTACAGTGGTTTTAACGGGCGAAGGAGGAGATGAGCTTTTTGCTGGCTACAAGGAAAATTTCCCCTACAGCCTCGCCAATCTTTTTAAAATTTTACCCGCTTCCGCGCGGCGTGGGACAGCTTCTCTAATTGCTCGTATGCCGAATATGACTGGTAAGACGCGCTTGTACCGCAGTGTTTTGCCGGACAAAGACCGCGCCGAGCACATTTTGACAGATTTGTTTAGGTATGAAAAGCCACCGCTTGAAATAGGGTTAAACCCTATTCGAGGGTTTAACCCTAAAAAAGGGTTGAACCCTTTTAATGATTTTTGGCGGCGCACTGCCAGTATGGACTGGCTGTCCAAGATGCTTTATCTGGAAACGGCTATTTGGTTGCCGGGGGATCCACTTATGAAAGTAGACAAAATGACAATGGCACATGCTTTGGAAGCGCGGGTGCCATTTTTAGATTTAGAAGTGGTAGAGTTGGCCGGGCAGATTCCATCGCATCTAAAAAACAAAAATGGCATAGAGAAATATCTGCTTCGTGAGGCGTTTAAGGATTTACTGCCCATGGATATTCTTGCCCGCAAGAAATTTGCTTTTGAAATTCCCATTAGAGAGTGGCTCCAGAATGAACTTAAGCCGATAGTTAGAGAGTATTTGTCGGAAGAAAAGCTTGAGATGTCGGGGCTATTAGATGCGCCAGGAGCGCATCGGCTAGTCAAACAACATCTTGAAGGTCGGAAAGACTATAAATTCGAACTCTGGGCACTGTTGTGTTTTCAATTATGGTATGACCAGTGGTTTGTGAGTTGACGGCCGCGTCCGATTATTGACAAGTCTTCGCCGCTATGAGATAATTGGTGCGTTCTGAATAACTGGGTTCGTCTCTAAAAATTTTCTTGCAAAAAGGGAGGGAAATAGTGAAAGAAAAGAAAGACGTGCGATTACGGGATATGTTCAGGGGGCTGGGTGTTGTTGGGCTGTGTGCCCTTTGTGTGGCTATAGTGGTCGACTTGTTGATCGGGTCATGGCCAACAATTACTATCACGGCGGTGCTTGTGATATTCTTTTTGGCCATCATGCTGGTAAATACTCACGCCGCCGAAGCTTATAAAGAGACCGGGAATGTTTGGTGGAATATCTGCCGCATTGTAACTGACTTTGTTCACGGCTCTATAGTCGGCGCCGTATGCGGCTTGGTGGTCGACTACGCGCTCATTCGTCAGGGCATTATTATCTGGCCATGGGGAACCATAGCTGTAGCGGTTATCGGCGGGTTTTTGTGGGTCATCATCCGCTAAAAAGAAGAAACAAGACTAGTAAACATACACTGGCCGCCGGTTTAAACCGGCGGCTTTTCTTTTGGGAAAGTCAAGACATACAGTACCCCCCCCCCCTCCCCCCCCAAAGGATGATGCGTTCTGATTTCTTTATGTAAATAAATTAACTCAAAAGTATGTAGTAGCAAAATTTATTTTGCGATTGGGTCCTCCATGGGTGGGCCGTGTCAGACGTGGCCGTCGAGCGCGCGATCAATTGCGCTATTACAGCCGGGTTGGGTATATAATGTTATCGTGCTTCCGAAAACTTTCCAACTAAATCCTGAGCAGAAAAAAGCCGTAACCCATCCCGCGGGGCCCCTGCTTATCATCGCCGGTGCGGGGACGGGCAAAACTGCCGTTGTTACCGAGCGCATCAAGTGGCTTATTGAAAAGAAAAATGTTAAACCCTCGGAAATTTTGGCTTTAACTTTTACCGAGAAGGCCGCCGCGGAAATGGAAGAAAGGGTTGATGTGGCCTTACCGATGGGCTATGTGCAGACCTGGATTTCTACCTTTCACTCTTTCTGTGAGCAGATTTTAAGATTAGAAGCGGTTCATTTGGGTTTGGATCCGGCGTTTAGGATTCTCTCTGAAGCCGAGAGTTATTTATTTGTCAAGAAAAATCTTTTCCAATTTCCTCTTGATTACTACCGTCCCTTGGGCAATCCCACTAAGTTTATCTCCGGTATGCTGACGCATTTTAGTCGCCTGCGGGATGAGAACATAAGTTCGGAGGAGTACCTGGAGTTTGTTAAGCACACGGGAGAAGTAGGAAAAAAACAGGAAAAAACCGGTTCCCCGAAACACACCCTGGAACTTGCCCTCGCCTATCAAAAATATCAGGAGTTAAAGGTTAAAGAAGGCATGATGGATTTTGCTGATTTACTCTTTTATACTTTTAAGCTCTTTAATGACCGCCCTAACATTTTGGCTAAGTACCAAAAGCAGTTTAAGCATGTTCTTTTGGATGAATTTCAGGACACTAACTATATCCAAAACGAAATCGCTTTGCTTTTGGCTGGTGACGACCAAAACATCACTGCTGTTTGCGATGACGATCAGAGCATCTATCGTTGGCGCGGCGCCGCTGTTTACAATGTTTTGGACTTTAAAGAACACTATCCAAAAACTACTGTTGTCAGCTTAATTAAAAACTATCGCTCGCCGCAGGTTATTCTGGATCGTGCCTACGAGTTTATTCAGCACAATAATCCCGACAGATTGGAAGTAAAGGAGAAAATAGATAAGAAACTGCATTCCACTGTCAATCCCGCAGGCAGTGATATCAAACTCATCTGGGAAGAAAAAGTAGAAGATACTGCAGAAATAATTATTAGTGAGATTAAAAGACTTGTGGAAAATGATGAGAGACATTATCAAGATTTTGCTATTTTGGTACGGGCCAACAACCATGCTTATCCTTTTTTGCAGGCTTTGGAGCGTGCAAGCTTGCCCTATCAATTTTTAGGTCCTGGCCAGCTTTATCATCAACCAGAAATTAAAGATTTAATTGCTTACTTTAAATTGCTCTATGATCCGCAAGATGATATTGCTGTTTATCGTTTGTTGACAAAGGATTATTTTGGATTTAACCGTCGGGATATGTCTTTCCTGATAAGCCATGCGCGGCGGAAGAATTTAAGTTTGTTTGAGACGTTGGAAAAGCTAGAAGGTATAAAGGTTTTAAACAAAATCACATATCGCAAAGCCAAAAAGTTAGTCAAAATACTTCACCGCCATTTTAAATTAATTCCCAAAGAATCTCCGGGACAGCTTTTATACTATTTTCTTGAAAACACAAATCTGCTTAAGTTTTATAGTGATCCAAAATCGCCTCAACACCAGAGAGAAATCCGCAACATTTCCCGCTTTTTTAATAAAATCAAGAGTTTTGAGGCGCAAAATCCAGAGAGCAATTTGTACGATTTTGTAGAGTATCTGGATTTTGTTATTAACCAAGGGGAATCACCCCTGGCCAGCGAAGTTGACTGGGTGGATAATAATGCTGTTAATATTCTTACTTTTCACTCCGCTAAAGGATTGGAATTTCCGGTTGTCTTTATGGTTAATCTGGTCAATGACCGTTTTCCCACGCGCCGCCGGGCGGATATGCTCCCTCTGCCCGACGAGATTATCAAAGAACCTCTTCCCAGCGCTGACCCGCACTTGCAGGAAGAACGCCGCCTCTTTTATGTAGGTATGACTAGGGCTAAAGAGAGACTTTACTTTACCGGAGCTAAGTTTTATCATGACAACAAACGACCCAAACGCCTGTCAATTTTTGTTACCGAAACTTTAGGGGAAAACCTCGAAAACTTTCTTTTACGGCAGGATGAGGCCCATCAAACCTCTTTATTCGGTTGGACTCCGGTTTCCGCTACTCCACCCGTCCCACCTTCTGAAGAGCATATTTCCAAAACTGATTATCTTTCCTATTCCCGCCTGAACACTTTTAACAATTGTCCTCGGCAGTATCAATATCAATATGATTTGTGTTTGCCTCAGCCTCCAGCATCAGCTCTGTCTTTTGGCGATAGTATGCATCAGTCGCTGGCTGAATTTTATCGCCGACGCGTTTCAAATCAGAAAGTCGATTTGGAAACCCTGCAGGAGCTTTTGGAAACTTTATGGATTAGTGGTGGTTATGGATCTAAAGAGCACGAACAAAAGCAGAAAAAAGCCGGGTTGGAAATGCTCAAGAGCTATTTCCAAAAAGCCTATTTCCCGGACCAGGAGATTCTTAAAATAGAATTTCCCTTTAAAATCAGACTAGACGAGGTATCAATTGGAGGCCGCATTGACCGCGTTGACCGATTGCCCGATGGAGGACTGGAGATTATTGACTATAAAACCGGCAAGAGTAAAACTCAAAAAGATGCCGATAAAGACTTGCAGATGAGCATTTACGCCCTGGCCGCCAAGCAGAAACATATACTCGATGTCCCATTAGAGAAACTTAAGCTAAGTTTCTATTTCCTCGAGGAGGGAGAAAAAGTCAGTACTACGCGAACGGAAGATGATCTAATTAATATTAAAGGGGAAATAAAAGAAGTTTTAGACGAAATTAACACCGGACAATTTATTCCCACCCCCGGCTTTATGTGCGGCTACTGTTCCTATCAATTGCTGTGTCCGGCGTATAAGGGGAAGGTGTGAAGAACCCCCGCGCTACGACAGCCATGCGCTACGCAATGCTGGCATCGCGTGGAGGCGCGGAGTAACCGTTTAAAATGCCGACACAAGGAATAAATATGTGGCTTTGTAGCGGCGGCCTTTAGGCCCGCTCAGAAAAGGGCCCGACAGTTCGATTTTGCCAGGCTCCAACAGGGGACTATATTTGTTTTGCGGTTGCTATGCGTACCGATATTAAGCTACGGAAATTGGGCTATAATTAAACTCGCATGAAAACAATTGTCATTCTCCACGGTACAATGGGAAGTCCTCAGGGCAACTGGTTTCCGTGGTTAAAGCAAGAAATTGAAAAGCTTGGGCATACGGCAATTGTGCCTAAATTTCCTACGCCAGAAGGACAAACTACTCGAAACTGGCTAAAAATCCTAGATGAAGCTGTACCCGCTTATGATGAAAACTTAATCTTGGTTGGGCATAGCTCATCGCCATTGGTTATTTGTGCCAAGCTTCAGCAGTTAGAAAAGTCTGTTGGTGCTGTGTTTCTTGCGGCCCCTTTTATTGGTGATGTGGGGAATGCTGAGTATGATGAACTTAATGCCGATTTTAATTCATTTCCTTTTGATTGGGAGTTAATCAAAAAGCGGTGTAAGAAGTTCTATATTTATCGCTCGGATAATGATCCTTATGTTCCCGAAGAGCAAGGCCGGGCAATGGCTGAAAATTTGGGAGTTTCGGAAATTATAATTCCCAGCGGCGGTCATCTTAATGCCGAAACAGGTTACACTAAATTTCCTCTTTTGTTTAAAGAACTAGAGCAAGAAATTTGTGGCCAATGAACCTTGACAGGTGTGCATCTTTAAGGTAGACTTCGCGTTATGATAATATTGCCAGGGCCTCTGGCATTTGAGTGGGATAAGGGTAATGTTGACAAGAGTTTCTTGCGACATCAAGTAACGAATCAGGAGGCGGAAGAAGTTTTTGTAAACGAGCCCAAGTTTATTATTGAAGATGATAAACATTCCCTGATGGAAAAAAGATACTTGCTCTGGGGTAAAACTAATGTAGGCAGGAAATTGGCCGTGATATTCACTTTCAGGGTTAAAAAGATTAGAATTATCTCGGCTCGTGATATGAATCAGAAAGAAAGAAGAAGCTATGCCCAAAAAATATAAACCGATACCACATTTTAATAATGAAGACGAAGAAAGAGAATTCTGGGCAGTGGCCGACACTTCTGATTATTTTGATTTTAGTAAAGCCGAGCGGGTGATATTTCCTAATTTAAAGCCTAGTATGCGAAAAGTTTCAGTACGGATGCCCGAATGGTTAATTAGCAGTCTCAAATCCTTAGCGAATAAGCAAGATGTCCCTTATCAATCCCTTATGAAGCTGTTCCTGGCTGACAGGGTAAAAGAAGAACTAGGGGTTGCGAAGTAGTGAAGTAGCTCCCAGCTGGTTTTCAAGTGGGCTCGGCGAAGTTGCTAATTAAAGAAATGGAAGCTGAGAATGGTGACGCTAAACAGTTTGTTGTCTTTAAAAAAGGTTCCTACCGTGGGTATGCTCAAATTCCCGAGATTGACGCAGAAGCGGCGATGGAAGCAGTTACAGGAGGCGAAGTTCCAGCAGACAAACGGCTCATTATCGGTTCTTCGCGGGAAGGGGCAGGGTTTTTGATACAGGGGACCGGAATTAGAGGGAGGCAAATGGCTGTTTCCAGAATAAGGGGTACCGATGATCTAGTTGTTAGCAGTCTTTCTTATACTGACGGGACTTGTCCTACCTTTGATAAACCCGCAGGTGGTTAATAATGATAATGGTGGATTTTCGCGGCGCCATTTGGTGACAGCTCATTTACTTAGCATCACTCAACAGTTTAGATTTCCTTCAATTCCTTTACAAAAGTTTGGTAAGCGTTTCTTCTTCCGGTTAACAGCAAAACCTCGGCAAAGATGCTATGATCGTTCATTTGATGAGGCAGGGTTGTATTTCCGTTCCCTGCTGATTTTCCGCCGCTGGGATATGGCCGGTCTGGTTGACTTTCGTCTTCTGCTTGCTGTATAGACATGCGCTTATCGGGAGGTAAGTGCAGGATGTTGTTTGGGTTTTCGCGGAGCAATGTGTAGAGGATTACAATTTCTTCCGGTGGTTGCGGTGAGTTCTTTCCTTGCTGGTGTCTTTCAGCCATTTGCAAAATTCTTTGCAACCTTGATCCATGTTGAGTTTCTGTGGTGGCACTTGGGTCGCAAGACCCTGGAATTCCGGCAGACCGATTGACATGACAGAGTTTACTATAGAACGCCTTTACTTGACTGACTATACCCGGCACGATTCTGACTGCGTGTGGGTTTTCCAACGAGTCTCGTCTCTTGTTCGTGTACTCAATTGCGGGCGGATTTTTTCTAAGCTGTAGAATTCTGTCGTAGAGGTGCAAGGAAAGCTGGCCACCGGTGGTCCTGTAATCTGAGTATTCTTTTTCCAACTCAAGAATTGGTTGGTCAGGGCTATCAGAATCGGGCGACTGTATTCCCAAGTCTATTTCATGACTTCGCATATTGGTATTTTATCATCATTTTTTAACTAACGCTCCGTCCAATAAGTTTGGATTAATACTAGTTAGCGAACGTTTGTAGCGGCGGTGCTTTAGCACCGCGCCCCGTTTGACATGTCCGCGTCTGGAGGGGTTGCGTTCCCCAGACGCTAGGCTGAAGCCCTGCCTGCCGGCAGGCAGGCTAGCCGCCACAAGCGAGATTTCCTAATCAGGATTTTGCGCGCATCGTGTATTAGTTTCTCTTTTTTAGTGAATTTCGGAAGACAATGAGGCCAATGGCAATGAATGAGGGGACGATAACAAGAGTTTCGTGCCCAGTTATCGGGAGTTCGGTAAGCATACCAAGAACATCGCCAACCTTTTCGCCTATCCAGGTGGCCAGAACACTGGGAGTGCTGCCGGGCAGAGCAGGTATTGGAGTGGGTGTCGGTGTTAGCGGCAGACAATCACTGCGCAAGATTAAATCAAAGTTGGCGGTGTGGTCTTGATATAGATTATCGGTTATCCAAGGAAACTCAACTTTAAAGATGTAGGTAACTTGTTCATTTTGGGTTAATGTATCCAAACTGACTTCGTTTCCCGGATCTAAAATAATGTCGCCAAAAAGTAGGGGGCCGAGTACTGGTGACGGGTCTTCTTCCCGACGAATTGTTAGAAAAATCTGATTTAGAAAGTCCGTTTGTTTAGCTAAATCGTTGGTTTTGGACAGTTCGGTATAAAAGCGGTTTAGTTCAGCGCGCAAATCAACAGTAATATCTCCCGCCGCGCCGGAAACGTTGGTGACGGTAACGGTTTTCTCGATGACATCTCCGGGTTTTAGATCTCCCTCGTCAAACATTGGTCCTTCCCAAGAGACATCGATGCAATCGTCAATGGCGAGGACTGATGCTGTTGATAAAACTACTATTGATATTGAGATTATGATGAGTTTTGATAGTTTAGTCATGAATATGATGAATAACGAATTATGAATAATGAATTATGGATAGGAAACCCAAATTCATAATTCTTGATTCATAATTCACGCGGCGGATCCAAAACGCATAATTCAATTAAGCTGTGTAGCTGTGCAACTGTGAAGCTGTCAACTACCATCATAACATGAATTCTCAGTCTTTGGTGTGCCGTAAATATCCCCGCCGGCCGAATCCTGCCCATTGTGTTTAACTTTGTTGTTAGACTGCCAGTTACTATCCGTGTCCGGTTCCAGCGGATTGCATCGCTCCATGCTGGTTTTGTCAGTATTATCCCCGGCTGGCCAGGGGCAGTTGCCGACATTGGCAGTATCTATGGTGTTGCCGTCGGGGCCGATGAGAAGTAGAACTTCACCGCCATTTTCCATCAGACTGCTGGAATAAATTAGATCCGAGGCGACATCAGTAGTTTCCTCGTGCTGTTTTTCTATTAAATAGTAACCGCCGGCGGCTAAAGTTCCGCTAAGGGCAATTTCCGGATCGCCATCAGCGGCGATTAGCTTCCAGCCGGTGAGATTAATATTAACCGGCGAGGCGTTGTAAAGTTCCAGCCATTCGTCGCCAGTGTCGGCCGTGGTTCCCATCCAGGCAATTTCGTTAATGACGATGGTTACTTCTTTGGGAACAATGTCGGTTCTAAACCATTCCACTCCTAGGGTTATACCCCCTTCAATGATGCCCGGCGGATAAACGGCCGGCCTAAGTTCACAGTCGTATCCGGGGTGATTAGAAGCATCGTGGGCAATGTTGCCCGTGCCTTCGTTAAAATGGTAAAGTAACTCGGTTTCGGCTTCCACTCCAGGTAAAATTTCGGGTGTAAACGGTGCATCATAGCGCACATTTTTGGTAAAGCGGAATTCATCGAGCATTCCCTCTAAATTATAAATAGTATAGAAACCACCTACTGTGGCTTGGCGAGGGGTAGTTGAGTTTATGTCAACATTAGTGTCAGAGCCGCTAGGTTGGCCGTTGATCCAGAAGCTGAGCGTTCTAATATCACGGTCATAAGTAACCGCTACATGCGACCATTGTCCGGCGACGAGCCGATCATTGCTGTAATAGTTTCTGACATCGACCCCGAGGGTAATTTTACCTTCATTGCCTGCATAACAGCTGGCGCACCCACAGATGCCGATGTGTGCCGTGCCAACATAATAAATTGTTCCTACCCAGACATCGTTGTACTGATTAGGATAAACCCATGCTTCAATCGTCCAGTCTCCCTGAGCTAGATTAAAGACCTGAGCATCCGCCTGGGTGATACAACGCTCCCTATCTTCGTTAAACCGAAGAGCGTAATTGTCTGCGGGAGTGGGAGTGGGGATTATTGTTGGTGTGGGTGATGGATCCGCACAGGCAATTGAACATTCCTCGGACCATAGTACGCCAGCTCCAGAATGTCCTGGTCGTTGATAGGCTTTAAACATATAGTTGCCGCTCTGATTAGCGGGATTATAAGTTAAGTCGGCGCATTCATCATGGGTTAGAGCATCAACGGTACCGGTATAAACACTACTGCCGTTTTTTGGATTGCCGGAAACGGCCCACCAGACTTCGTAAGTACTTGGCCCATCCATATCTTCACCGCTATTACAGATTTCTGCCTTAAGCTCCGAACAGTCGCCACTGCAAGCGCCAGTGAAGACCAATGAGGATTTATCCCAATCCGTAGGGGTGGGCGTAGGAGAAGGCGTGGGGGTTAATATTGGCGTGGGGATTGGCGTAGAGGTGGGGGTGGGGGTGGGAGTTATTCCCCACACCCCGGTGCTGAGAACTGCGCCGCCGGTTTCCACATCGGAATAATACGAAGATGTCCCGCCGATAGTAAAAAAGCAGAGACCGAGAGTAGAGATGTAGATTAAGTATTTCCTAAATGTGAGCATAAGTTGTCTTTAGCTTTCTAGTCCTGCCTGCCGGCAGGCAGGTTCGTTAGCCCGCCTCGCGTCGGCGAGCTCCGCGAGTCGAGGCGGGCTTCATTAGTTTGTTAGGGTGTAGTAGCAAAATTTATTTTGCGATTGGGCGCGCAATAAATTGCGCTACTACGACTAGACGATCTTGCCATCTCATTAACAACCACATTAACCATTCCATTAACTACTACTCCTTTTTCTTTTTTTTCTCCACTTGTTTTACAACTTCAGCTCGAATAACACGGAGTTCATCTAAAATTATAAACACTGCCGGGAGAATCACCAAGAGCATGAAACCACGAGTAGTCTTGGAAAAATTAACCAAGTATCCCAAATAGGGAACAGCCAAAAGCATCTTGCCCTTGATGTTCTCTCTTAGCAGAGTGTTTTGGTCCGGCTCTTCGTTGGCATCGCCTTTAGTTGTAAAGACCTGCTGGTCATCTTCACCTGTAATCTCATGGATGCGGTGAGTGATCGTATATTCCGGATCGTCGGAATAAGCAAAAGTGATAACGTCGCCTGTATTATATGTCTCTGCCGGTTTAACCAAAGCAATGGAACCAACACGGACGGCCGGCGTCATAGACCCGGACATAACTACCAAAAGTTCATAATTATTCTTAATTGGCAGTAAAGGGAAAATAGTTGCCAGAACAACAATAATCAGCAAACCAGCGGCGGCGTATTTAAGAATTTGACCCAGGAATGAAAATTGGCCGATAAAAACCTTTATCCTCTCCCAAATGGAGATTTCTAAAGTGAGTTTCATTTGTTTAGTTTCCTGTTTATCCTGTTTCTTCATTCCTGTTAATCTCATCAGAGCGTCGCCGGTCTGGTAGGCAAAGCGGTCGTAGGTCTCCAGCAGTGAGCGCAAGATTGATTTTGCGGCATTTGAATTGTTGGTCATTGGTTTAAATCGTGAATAATGAACAATGAATTATGAATAATGAATCATGGAAAATTCAAATTCATGCGATATATTGTAGCGGCTAGGCTTTTCCGCCAAAGGCGGATCAGCCTCTGGCTGAAGCCTAGCGATTGAAGGATATAACATTTCCTGACGCGGGTCTAAAGACCCGCCGCTACACATTACCCTTATTTTTTGCATCTTTTTCAGTTTGAGCGCATCAAGAATCCACTTGCCTGTTTTAAAAGCAAAATGGTCATATTTCTCTACTAGAGAGCGGACCAGAGTTTTTGGTTGTTTATTAGTCATGGTAGTTGTTAGCCTAGCGACTGCAAGATTGAACCGATCAAATAAATTTTAGATTTCCGGCTTTATGGGAGAGGTGAGGGCCACGAAAAGTCCGAGAACGTCGGATCTCGTGGCACAGCGCGCTTTCCTCACCTCCCCGAAAAACCGGTTTTCTCACTCTCACTAGCCGGCGGGGGCAGGGGCCACCCTTAAAATAGGGGCGACCCCTAAAATCGGGGCGGCCCCTAAAAAGGGGGTGGCCCCTTGTCCCCGCTCCCGCTCAACGGGCTTGCCTGCCTGCCGTCAGGCAGGATTTGGTCCGATGTTAACCTCTAACCAAAACTCCACACATTAATGTGCTCAGGAGGACTTTAGCTTGAAGTTCTTCCTCCCGGCGAGAAAATCTAAGCGAGCAAGAGTCCTTGCCTAGTCGACTTAAGCAGGGTGCTGTCCGCCGAACCCTTCATGGTCGGGCAAAGCGGCGGGCCAGCAAAGAAACATACCGAACGTTACCTACTGCGGTTAGTTATCCGCATTGTTGGCAAAGTGCGCATCGCAGGTAAAGCCATCGTTATGACGCGCCTGCTCCACATAGAAGCGGACATCCATGGTCATCTGGTCAGTTTGGGCATCGTTACCCATCACTGCCCCGTCACAAGTAAGAGCGTTAGTATCTAGGTTAACGTTAATATTTCCCGCGCACCAATAGATACCAACATAACGGGTTACGCAAGCTTCAATGGGTTCACCATTTGCCAGCGGATAGACGGTTCCGTTCAGGGCAACCATTGCTGACTCGGGATCATCCATGAGCTGTTCTTCACCTAAGTTCCAGATGTTGTTGCCGTCCATTTCTTCCCACATAAAGACTTCAATGTTTTCGGCTAGTTCACCGTCCGGGCCACAACCATCGCCGCCTTCGGCAGCTTCCTCTGGCTCGGTACAACCATTCTGATCTAGAGGTAACTCTACATCTTCAAGATGGTCAAAATACATACAGCCATAAGCATCGTTATCGTAAACGTGCAGGCTGATTGTATTCTCGCCCCAGTCTCCGGGTTTAACATCGGCATAGTTGAAGAATTTGTGTTCGAGACCAAGATCAGTCTCTGCCCATGTGCCTCCACAAGGTTCACCAACCAGTTCCCAGAAAGTGGAACGGCACTCCATTTCTACCAACCTGATACCATCTAGGAAGACACCTATTGAATCAGCATCACCGCCAGCGGCAAATTCGATCTTGGTGCTGCTACCAGTGGCAATAAACTCATAGTCATGTAGTGTCCAGTCTGTGACGGACCCGCCATCACGCGCATGTGTGGCAACCTCTATACCGTCAACGCGAACTTTAAGCTCATTATTCGCGCTACTTACGCCGGGTCGGGGCGAGTAGTAGTAGTCAAGTTCGTATTTGACACCAGGCGTGGTAGCTACCTCTTGGTAGATACGGACCAATGCCGGTTCGCCATTTAAAGAATTGTCAGGACCAAACCAGTCAGTGTCCAACTCGGCATATTGATTACCCTCTTGCGGATCCCAGCCGCTCGCTGCGCCTCTGTGGTATTCCTGTAGAGCAGCAGTGGGTCGAGTTTCACCTCCATAAACAGTTGCAGTAGACTCCCACTCAATAATCCATCCAGGGATGTCACCAAAAATATACCAACCGGCTACGTGTTCAACTACAGGAGTTTCAAATCCGCCGTTTACGATAAAATTTGTGCCTTCGAGTTTCCAGCACTCATTGGCCCAGAAACCGTCTTTACAGACTAGTCCATTATAGTGGGCTTCACTGTCCACCTTCAGGTCAATAGCGCCAGAAGTAAAGGTATTGCCCCTAGAAACTTCTTCGTCGCTGAAGAAGGCCATCGTGGCACCGCCGACTAATACGGCAAGCGTGCCGACTACTAACAAACTCCTAAGAATCTTTTTATTCATTTTCATTCTAATTCACCCCCTTTCTTAATGAGTGCGGATAAATTGTTACACAATTTATCCGTGGCCGAACTAAACCACGTTTAAATTTTCTTCAGAAAATTTATTTCGTGGCAGTATTTTTTATGTTAAATCTGACCCCGCTCACTTGAGACGCTCACGCAGAATAAATTCTGCTACTACAATTTCTATGCAGAATAAATTCTGCCGCTACAACTTACAACCAGCACCCGCCAACTGTTTGCGGGTCTGACTATTTTTTTGCACACCCATTCCGAGAAAAATTAAACGACACGATAATACGTAAGCGTGGAATAATCCATTTTGGATTTGCATAAAATCGTAAAGAAAGAAGGAAAACTTAATCAGGGGCAGTCGTAAGCTGATAATATCTTATGTGCCATACGCTGTCAAGATATATAGCTGGTGAGGAAGGGGTAATCTTTGAGGCCCTGTTATCAGTTAATCTGGTGGCGCAATGCTCTGCTATTGTTGCAGGGTTAAATATTGCTTG
>Ga0180007_10001846_pt1 | contig 26736 bp, 21 predicted proteins | sample MM_PC_MetaG_FD_121122 | JGI IMG/M metagenome (GOLD analysis project Ga0180007, IMG submission 121122) | Groundwater microbial communities from the Aspo Hard Rock Laboratory (HRL) deep subsurface site, Sweden - MM_PC_MetaG | ecosystem: Environmental > Aquatic > Deep subsurface > Groundwater... | reverse complement strand
GCGCTGGGCCCGCACCGGGACCATGCTCAACGCCGACGTCAGCAGCGAGCTCATCGAGTCGATCTTCACTGTTCCCGGCCCCCTGCACGACGGAGCCATCATCATCTCACGCGACAAGATCACGTCGGCGTCCTGCATCCTGCCTATCACCGAGCGCACCGAGTTCGGCTACATCCTCGGCACGCGGCACCGCGCCGCCCTGGGTCTGAGCGAACTGTGCGATGCGGTCGTGGTCGTGGTCTCTGAAGAGACTCGGGCCATCTCCCTGGCCCATCGCGGCGAAATCCGGCGCGGCTTGTCGATCGACGACCTCACCGCCGAGCTCAATAAGATCTTCACGAAGATCCCGACGCCCGAGATCGACCCCTCGAGTCATGGAGCCCAGGAGTCCTGACGTCCACCCATGCCGTGGACGCGAAGACCTCCATCCCCAGGCCCGATCCCACCGCAAAATCTCCGATCGCACCGGCGAGAGCCATCAGCAGGGTCCGGTAAGCTCCGTCCCGATCAGATTGAGAAGACCCTCCGTGCGGCCAATCGATCCGGGCTCTCCAGACTGGGCGATGCGCGGTGGGGAATGCCGCCCAACGTCCCGTCTGGAAGCGTCGTTCACAGGCCAGGTTCAAGGTGTGATGCCCACCGATCGATTCGATCCGCACGCCCTGCACCTGGACCCTCCGATGGAGCAAGCGACACAATCGTCGGATCCCTCTTCGCCAGATGTCGTCATCCCGATGGTGCATCTCCGCCTCCCGGTTCGGCTTGGTGGGGAGGATCGCCGCACGGAACAGTCCAACGTCCATGAACCGTGCGGCGATCCCGACGCGGCACGACGAAGCCTCCCGTTCTCCGCCACGCCGCCCCCGAGCCAGGTCAAGGCAAGGAAGCGGCCAGCGTCCGTCCGAACCTGAGATCGGCCCACGGTCGAAGGATCCCGTTGAATTCCAACATGTTGGGTGAGGGCTTCCACTCCCGGGGCCAGGCCGATCAACCCCTGGAGCACGAACACAAGGGCTCGACAGACAAGAACCACCTCTGATTCGAGGTGTTATCTTCCATGTCGGCAAGAGGTTGGTGAAGTGAGTGAGAGAAGAGTCAGACGAGGGACATCGACACGGTCTCGTTTCCGACATCGACATCGTACGACTCGATGTCGCCGATCGCAGCGAGATGGCGAGTCAGCCACCGGCCCATCAGGTCAATGGCCAGAACTTCCCCGGATCGATAACCCATCAAGCCTCCGACGCGCCCGGAAGCGAGGGCCAGAACACCGTGGAACACCCCATCGGCAATCAGGGGCAGAAACACGTCGCCGCCGGTCCATTTCAGCAGGGCGAGTTCGTTCAGGCTCAATCCCGGAGTTCCGATTTCTTCTCGTGCCATGAGACTGTTGGCGCTTTCGAGCATGGAACCGAACCAGCCGCCGGCTTCCACCTGCACGTCCTCACGACTGACCGCGATCATCCGGTCGTGACGCACCAGCAGCAGAACCGCCCGTTCAGCCAGACCAGCCCGCTTGAGTGCCGTCGTGATCAAGGCTTCACAACCGACAGGGTCGCTGTGATGCTTCAGGGCCGACTCGAGGGTGTCCATGATGCTTCGATCGGGCCGGGCGACGAGGCTTCCGAGCGAAAGGGACACCGTCGGAACTTTGGGAGATACGACGTCGCCGGGAATCTCGGCATGTTCGTCCCAACGGTTCCGGGCCGCTTCGACAGTCGGCTCGATCTCCACTGGCGTCGCCCCGGAGTTCTGCTCCAGGATCCAGCGCACGACCACATTGGGATCGACCACGACCAGATGGCCGTCATGGTCCATCAGCCAACGTTGCCATGACACGATTTCCAGGGCCAATTGCCGGGATATCGAACCGAGTCGCCGCAGATCGAGCACGACCCGACGGACGTTCCTGGATCGGCATTCCTCGGCCAGGGACGCGACCTGACGGGCAGCACCGCTGGCGGCGACACCGGAAAGGACGACGACCGTCGGCTCGTCGTCTTCCTGGTCCAGGATCGACGCCTCGAACTTCATGTCAAACGAATTCCTTGGAGAGCCAGCCATCGAGAACGCGGCGCAGAAACCGCCACTCGCTTCCGACCTTCTTGGCGGGAATTTTCCCTTCTTTCGCCAATCGACAGACTGTCTTGACGTGCATTTTCAGGTAGGACGCCGCTTCGATCGAGGTCATGACCTGGTTCGAAGAATCGTCAGCTCCGATGAAAATCCTGCCGTAATCCTGTGTTGCTGTGCTCATGATGTCATGCTCCAGGGTCCGGTGTTGCAATGCCCACTTCGATCTCCCCGATCGGCAGCAACTCCCGTGCCCTAGGGCCCACAAACCTGACGATGTCGTAAAAACGATGAATGATAAGACGTTTCAGGGAAGAATGGGATCTCACGAAGGGGCACGCGACATTTCCGGACGAGGCGTTCCTCGACCGGGGATTGCAAACCGCAACGGGAACCAGGAGCGCTCCGGCGATGGTCCAGGAGGAATCCGGGTCAGCGACGAGAAATGAAGTCGCTGATTTCCTGGTGGAGAGTCTCGCGACCATGGGACTCGAGAATCATGTGACCGCCATCCTTGAACAACCGGAACCGCGAGGCCCGGTGCTTGGCTTTTTTCTGAATCAGGCGCAGGGACGAAGGATCAATCTTCAGATCGTCCTGGCAGTGGGCGGCGTAGATGGGGGCCCCCACCTTGCTCAACTGCGACTTGGCTTTTTCCATGCAGTCGAAGACTTCAAGATTCCAGCCGATGCGTCGCCGGACCACAGGCAGTCGGTGCAGGCCCATATTGATCAGGACCCTCGTGAAGAAAGGCACCCTGGGATTCAGGGCCGCCGAAAGCAGGGTCAGGCTCGCCAGTTTTGCCCGTTGCCCCAGATGAATAGCCAGAGCGCCGCCGAAACTGAAGCCGACGACATGGACATCGGGGTAGACACGAGACAGGAGGCCAAAGCGCACGGCAACCTCGTTGAGGCAGGCCTTCCACTTCACGTTCAACAGTTCGGATTCGGCTTCACCATGTCCCGGCAGCAGCATGTTGTGCACGGTGTGGCCTCTCTCGAACAGAACGTCCGACAGTTCCCTCAGATCGACCGGACTGCCTGTCGAGCCGTGGATCAGCAGCACCGCCGAATCCGAATTTTCGCGGATCCGTATCTGGGAACGCATTTCCGGGGAGACAGCGCTGGATTTTTCGATCTCGGCCTGGAGCCGTTCGTGGGAACGCATGACCATGCCCCGGCCTTGGGGACTCAACACATGGGAAGCTGAGCGGGTTTCCATTTCCCAGGCGGTGAGACTGAGTTGCTGGAGTCGCGCTGTATCCGGGGGGGTTCCGGCATTGGAATCTGACACGGGTCACTCCTCGAGTCGAATGTCTTGGACGGCTCCGGATCGGAGATCCAGGGGACTGTCGGCGATCAAATCGGGCCAGTCGTCTTGGTCGAGACGTTCGAGCACGGAATGGTCGGGATACTTGCCGCTGAGCACGAAAGCCGTGCCCATGCCCAGGGATTTCGCCGTGACCAGGTCGGCCACAGGGTCATCCGAGATAAATAGAACGTCCTGGGCTGGAACGCCAACCCTTTTCAGAGCCTCGCGGTAGATCCGCTCCCTGGGCTTCCCAATGACGACGACATCACGACGGGAAACTTCGGCCAGCGCGGCGGCATAGAATCCCGGACCGAAACGGCGACTCCCGTGGTCGTCCAGCCAGAACACGTTGCGATGCAAGGCGATCAGCTCGGCGTTTCCATCCATCAGGGCGGGCATGGCAGCGTCGAGATCCGTGACCCTGAGCTCGGGATTCACACCGAGGACCACGGCATCACAGTGATTCGCCCTGGCGTCATCGACCATCAGGACATCGAAGCCCCGGTCCCGCCACCATTGCTGAAGGCGCGGATGGCCAAGCCAGAGAATGGCAGTCTTTCCCCAGCTCAACAGCAGGTCGGCGCCGATCTCGAGCACGCTCACGATGTCGTCGCCGGTCACATCGTAGCCGGCGCGCCGCAGATCAACGGCGATTTCCTGAGGCGTGTGCGTGGTGTTGTTGCTGACCAGCACGCGACGGGTTCCGGCGGCGGTCAGCTGTGAGAACCACTCCGGTGATCCGTCTACCGGCTCGTACCGCTTGTCACGGACCAGCACGCCCTCGATATCGATCAAGTAGGTCGTATACTCCCGGGAAGGGATCATGGTCGGCGCTCCACATCGTCGAGCAGACTGTCGTAATGACTGATCAACCTGCTCCAGCAGTAGGCGTCGCAGCTGGCAGGAAGAGCGCAGTCATGGATCAAGTCGCCGGTGATCAGGTCGCGGAGCATGGCGGTCAAGCCTCCCGGTCCGTCGTAGAGGTGTTGGCCGGTGCAGGCATCGCCGTAGAGCGACGGATAGACCTGATCGCAGGGCATGATGGCGTAGCATCCTGCCTGAATCGCCTCGGCCACGCTGATGCCGAAATATTCCTGGGCCGCGCAGCTGATCACCGCGTCGGATGCTTCGAGGGCCCGATCGTAGTCTTCGCGGTTCTCCAAGTGACCGAACCCGAGGATCCTCTCCCCGAGCCGATCCTGCAAGGGCGCAAATACCTGATGACGTTGACGTTCCTCTCCGAGCAGGTACAGTCGAAACGGATACCCCTCCCCGTCCAGGCTCAGCAGGGCCTGGACGAACCAATCAGGACGCTTATCGAATTCCCAGCGATGATTCCAGAGCAACAAAGGCCCTTCGGGCCCGGTTTTTTTCCCGAGAGCGATGGGGCCCGGCCGGGTCGGATCCGGCTCCCGATCGATGCCGACCGGGAGCACCGAACTGCGGGCCTCGATCCGCAGGCCGATGTTCGCCGGGACGGCTTCCGGCATGCGGCCGAGATAGTTATTCAGGGAGTCGAGAAAGAGACGACGATGGAACTCCGAGTTGAAGACCACACTGTCGGCGGCCAGGCAGCTCAGGATATTGGTGAAACCGAAATGGAAATCGAATTCCTCCTCCGGTGAAAGCGGATAAGTCAGTTGATTTTCATGCATATAGAGTACGATCGGCACGGTATCGAAGGCCGCCGGCAACGACCCTCGTAGGTCGGCCACATTGAGATAATCCGAGCAGAACACCACGTCGGCGGTCAACTCCTCGTCCCGGATCCTGTCGGCGAACCAGAGAGCGGCGCCTCGCATGCGCCACTTCCAGAATCGGGCCGGGAGGGTCAGGGATCGGACCTCATGACGTGATCGCGCGGCGAGGGCTTCGCGAAACGCTCGATGGGAGCCGCCGTCGTAGGGTTCGATGAACAGGATCCTCATGATCATTCCATGCATTGAAGTACGTGCCAAAAGATCGTATAATGTGATGGTAGTCTCTAATCCCCGCCAGATCGAGCATTCCCTCCGTCGACTTCAATCGTCGCGAAAGGACGTTGGCACCATGAAGTGGTCCACCTTCACCCTCCTGGCCATCGCCATCCTCATGAGCGCCGGCACTGCCACGGCGAACAGCTTCGTCGGTTACATGCCCGGCCGCCTGATCATCGAGATGGCCGAAGACACCTTCCCCGTAGTCGACAAGTCGGGCGGAACCCTCGCCATCGACATTCCCGAACTCGATGCCATGGCCCGCAGCTATCGCGCCACCGAACTCGAACAGCTCTACACTGCGGTCGAGAAACCGACCAAGGCGGGACGCACGGACCTGCGACGCCATTATGTCCTGCACTTCCCCGACGGAGTGGATCTGGACGCCATCAGCACCGATTTCCTGAAGCTGTCGAGCGTGACGAGGGTCTGGAAGGATGAGATCTTCCAGCAGACCAACGTGCCGAACGATCCGCAGCTCTATAACCAGTGGTGGCTGCGCAACACCAACTTCGGCGGCACCGACATCCGTGCGGTCGGCGGTTGGGCCGAAGCGTACGGCGATACCAACATCGTGATCGCCATCGTCGACTCGGGCGTGGACTGGAATCACCCCGACCTCGGCGGCACCCACCCCGACCGCGTCAACGGAGCCATCTTCACCAACTGGACCGAATACTACGGCCTGCCCAACGTGGACGACGACGGCAACGGCAAAGTGGACGACGTGCGCGGCTGGGACTTCGTGAACCTGAGCGAAAGCCAGGGGTATCCCGACGAAGACATGATGACGCCCGATAACGATCCCTCCGACTATACGAACCACGGCACCCCCTGCTCGGGCTGCGCCGCGGCCATCACCGACAACGGTGTCGGCGTGGCGGGCGTCGCACGCGGATGCAAGATCCTTCCTGTCCGCGTTGGCTGGTTGCCCATCGGCGAAACCGGTGGCGTCGTCTCGATGAGCTACGCCTCGAGCGGCATGGTCTACGCCGCCAACATCGGCGCCGACATCGTGAACTGCAGCTGGGGCAGCAGCAGCTTCCTCGCCTTCGCGGTGCAGTACTGCGTCGACGCCGGCATGATCGTCGTGACCGCCGCAGGCAACGACAACAACGAAGTGCCCAGCTACCTCAACACCCATCCCGACGTGCTCGGGGTCGCGGCGACGGTGGACGGCGACGCCAAGGCTTCCTTCTCGAGCTACGGCACCTGGGTCGAACTCTCAGCGCCGGGCGTGAACATCACGACCACCTGGTACGACAACGTCAGCGGCACCAGCACCTACGGCGTCACCCAGGGAACATCGTTCTCGTCGCCGATCACCTGCGGCGCCCTGGCCCTGATCTGGTCGGCCAACCCGGGTTGGAACCGGACCCAGGTCATGAACCAGCTCCTGAACACCTGCGATAATATCGACTCCGTGAATCCGGGCTACGAAGGGAAACTGGGGGCCGGCCGCATCAACCTGCTGCGGGCCCTGGGCGACAACTTCCAGGAGATCGGCACCGAGTTCGAATTCCTCATCGACGCTTTCAATTCGGCGGCTCCCGGCGACACGATCGCGCTCCGTTCGACTGAAGGCGTCGTCGGCCCGATGGTCGTTCCCGCCAAGGATCTTCATGTCCTCGGAGGCTGGGACGCCGGCTTCACGACCCGGAACGCCACGGCTGCGCCGACGGTGATCACCGCGAGCCTCGCCAACACCGCCCTTCAGGTCGCAAGCGGCGCAGGCCCCGGCACCGTCATCGACGGTTTCCGCTGCACCGGCGGCGGCGGCAAGACGTTCTCCGGCATTCCGCTGACCGGCAAGTTCGGCGGCGGCGTGGTCTTGAACAGCACATCGCCGACCCTGCGCAACATCGACGTCACGGGCAACATCACCGGCGGCCCCACCACGTTGGGTGGCGGCGGCGGCATGCTTCTGCTGAACTCCAGTGCGGTCCTCGAAGACGTGATGGTCCACGGCAACACGTCGATCTACGGGGCCGGCCTGTTCGTTTCAGGCGGCGCTCCCATCCTGCGCAACTGCCAGATCACCGACAACACCACCATCACCGACAACGCCTTCGAGACCCCCCTCGGCGGCGGCCTCTACGTTGTCGACGCGGCCCTCACCCTTGAGAACTGCATCATCAGCGGGCACGACGGCGTCGGCATGGGCGGCGGCCTCTACGCCTACCAGAATCTCGGCAGTGTTTCTGTCGACCTGTCGCACGGCGAGCTGAGCTCCAACAAGGCCAAGACCAAGGGCGGCGGCCTGTACATCGGCGGCGGTTCCCTGACCATGCTCGGCGACCTGGTAACCGACAACATGAGCACCGTCGACGCCACCTTCATGAGCGGCGGAGGCCTTTGCATCGAGAACGCGACCGCCGATCTCGACAGCCTCCACATCAGCGGCAACTCTGGGCAGACCGGCGGTGGGATCTACGCCTCCGGCGGAGCGTCCTTCGATCTGGCCCACTCCCTGGTGTACGACAACAACGCCGTGTACTTCGCCGGAGCGATCAGTCTGCAGAACACCCTGACAGGCAGCCTGATCGGCAACACGATCACCGGCAACGGAGCCACGAGCGCTTCTGGCGGCGTCTACCTGTTCAGCTCGAACCCGAGCGTCAGCAACAACATCGTCGCCTTCAACACGGGACCGGTGGCGTCGGCCAACGGCATCAACGTGGTCAGCTCCACGCCATCGTTCAGCTGCAACGACGTGTTCGGCAACGACGGCGCCCAGTATGGGGGCGTGAGCGACCCCACCGGGACGGGGGGCAACATCTCCGCCGACCCGAAATTCTGCAATGTCCTCTTCTCCGACTTCACCCTGTTCGACACCTCGCCCTGCCATGTGGACAACGCGGGAGCCTGCGGCCAGATCGGCGCCCTGGGTCAGGGATGCACCGAGGGGACGAGCGTCGACGACGAAACGATCCCGGACGTGCCTCTGGTTTTCTCGGTCGATCCGAACTACCCGAACCCGTTCAATCCCACCACGACAATTCGTTTCGCCCTGCCGAAGCGCAGCGACGTGACGATCCGGATCTTCGACGTGGCCGGACGCGTGGTGAGAACCCTGGTGAACGACCGTCTCGACGCCAAGGTCCATGAAGTCAGCTGGTCCGGTCTGAACGATCGCGGCCAGGCTGTGTCTTCTGGCGTGTACTTCTATCGCGTGGAGACCGAGACGGACTTGTTCGTGGCTCGGATGGCGCTGCTCAAATGATATGGAACGGCTAGTCAAGCCGTAGTATCGGCCCCGGGCGTAACTGCCCGGGGCTTTTTGGTTTGGGTTGCAGCGGGGGGAGTTGGGAGATACGGTGGAGCAGGTTCCAAAAGGAGGATCGGGATGGGGAGTCGGGCTTGTCGGGATTTGGAAGCGTTCGAGAATCCGGCGATGGAGCGGGACTATGAGATCCTGTTCGATTGTCCGGAGTTTACCTGTCTGTGTCCCTTGACGGGGCAGCCGGACTTCGCCCATTTCCGGATTCGCTACGTGCCGGACCGGACATGTGTGGAGTTGAAGTCGCTCAAGTTGTATCTGTGGACTTATCGGGATCAAGGGGCCTTCCACGAGAAGGTGACCAACGAGATCCTGGGCGATCTGGTTGCTCTGCTGGATCCTCGGTTCCTGGAGATCGACGCCAAGTGGTACGTCCGCGGCGGCATCACCACGTACGTCCGGGTGGAGCATCGGCGCGAGGGTTGGCGGTCGGCGAGCGAGTCCGTGTCGCGCCCCTGGTAGATCCTCAGGATTTCGGGACTCGACCCAGCGCAGCCTGAAGACGGTTGAGGTTTTCACGGGCGTTGGCGTCGGTCGGGTCGAGCGACACAGCCTTGCGGAACAACCGCTCCGCTTCATCCAATCGGCCCATGTCCGCCTGACAGGCTCCCATGTAGTTCCAGGCCTGGGCGTCGTCGGGGTTGCCGGCGATGACCGCCTGGAGCTCGACCACCGCTTCGGACAGACGGCCGGTCCTGCTCAGGGCCAACGCCAAGCCGCGTCTGGCATCGATGCGCCCACCGTCACGCCTGAGAACCTCCCGGAAGATCGGTATGGCCTGATCGGATCGGCCCCCGAGGTTGAGCACTTCGCCGTGCATGATCTGGGCGGCCAGGTTTTCCGGATGAAGATCGCGAGCCGCCTGCACACCCCGCAAGGCCATCTCCTGCCCGAGTTCGCCCAGGCGGGACCGGACATCGCTCAGCACCCCACTGCATTTCAGCTCCGCCAGATTGCCGCGGCGCAGGACATCGGCCTGGGCCCGAACATCGGCGGGCCAAGTCCCGGGAAACGGCGAGAGATGACCGGCGATCAGATTCGCCATCGTCCTCATCGTGCCCACCCCCGCGTCGAAATGGCGGACGGCGTAGGCCAGGTCGGGGCGATCATCGATCAGCGGTTCGGCGTCGGCCGCCAGACGGAGCAGCTCGTCTCCTGTGCTGAGGCATCCACCGAGCAGGTTCGCCGGCCTGTTCAGGAATTCATCCCTGCCGCCCCAGTGGCTCCAAGCCAGATCGTCCCGGAGGATCGACTTGGAGGCGACGGATGCAAACCGGTCGAGGTCGATGTTGAGGTCTCCAGCCCGCCCGCCGATCAACAGCAGTTCGTTCAGGTTGTACCAGAGTACCGCATCGGGAAATACGTCGAGGAACGTGGCCAGGACACGCTGCAACTCGGGCTCGCCCAGGAACGGAAGCGGGACGAATTGGGCCACCAAACCGCCGTCGTTCAGACGACGCCCGGCGATTTCGTAGAACTCATGAGTGTAGAAGGCGTCGACTCCCGGTCGGAAGACCTGGCCCACTTCGATGGAGATCAAGTCGTATCGGCGATCGGTGTGGGCGACAAATGTGCGTCCGTCGTCGGGAACGATCGTGACGCGCGGATCGTCCATCCACTCGCAGTCGAAGTGCTTGCGGACGAAGGGGAATATCGCCGGTTCGATGTCGACGACATCGAGTCTGTCGACGTCGTGCATGAGAAAACGGCTGGCCGTCTGACCCACGCCGAGCCCGATGACCAGCACCGCCTGGGGATCGGGATGGAGCAGGGCGGGAACATGTCCGGCGACGATCTGATGGGTTTTGCGACTCTTGCCCTGCCATAGACGGTCGATCAGCAGCTGTCGATCCCCGTCGCGCAGGACCACCGCCAGCGTCGAGCCCTGCCCCTCGGAAACATCGAGCACGTTTCCCGAACTCGCGATGTAGTCGTGAGGAAGACGCACCGACGAGACCAGGGGCAACGTGATCCAGACACCGACCAGCACCATCGCCGGCACCAGTCGCCGGATGACGGCCCGTCCGGGTGGGCGCTCGATCAGCAGCAGGGCCAGCACCGCCCCGGCCACCGAGAGCCCCGTGACCACCTTCAGCGAGATGGCGACACCGAAGGCCGGCAGCAACCAGAACCCGGTCAGCAGGGAACCGAGGATGCCGCCCATGGTGTTCAGGGCCGTGAGTCGACCCACGGCCCGGGTCGCGTCGGCGCCGCTGCGGGTCGCCAGTCGTGCCGCCAGGGGAAACGAAGCTCCGGACAGGATCGCCGGCGGCAACATCAGCAGCACGAAGGGAACCAGGCCGTCGCCCAGACCCAGCCAGAATTCCGCCGACAGTCCTGTGAGCGCCAACAACCCGAGACCGGCGCCGGCCTGGAGAGCAGCATAGGCAGGAGCCAGGGAAATGTTGCGGTCCCAAAGTCGCGCTGCGAGCCAGCTGCCGATCACGATGCCGACCAGGACCGTCGTCAGGGCCAGGGTGTAGGTCGTGACCGAGTGACGAATCATCAGGGACAGGAACCGGGTCCAGACCACCTCGGCGCCCAGGGCGGCCATGCCGGCCAGAAGGAACAGCAGCGCCATGCCGAGCAGGCTGCGATCGGCTTGGGCCGTCGCCACCTCGGAGACCTGGGTAGCCTTCACCGGTGCCGGCGTTCGTGCGGATCGTGCGAGATAGGCCGAAGCGCCGGCGATGATGTTGAGCGCCACCGCGACCACGATCGTCCCCTGCATTCCGAGCCAGGGCAGCAACCAGAATCCCGCGGCTGCCGCGCCCAACGCCGCGCCAAGGGTGTTGATCCCGTAAAGCAGCCCGACCTTCGTGGAGAGTCGATCCCCGGACACCACGAAGAAGCGTACGAAGAGTGGCAGGGTGCCGCCCATGGCGAATGTCGGCGGCAGGAGCACCAGAGCGATCAGGCCGACCCTGACCAGAAGCAGAAGGGCCGGATCGCCCACACCGTCGCCGCCGCCAAGGGCCAGGAACATGCGCCCGTACGGACCCTCGAGCCAACCAAAGGCGGGCAGACTCATCAACGCCAGGAAACCCAGAGCCACTTCCAGCAGGGCGTAGATCTTGATGGGATCCTCGATACGTCGACCGAGCCGGCCAAACACTTCACTGCCAAGCGCCAGGCCGGCAAAAAAGACCGCCAACACCGTGCTGATCGCAAAGGTCGTCGAGCCGAAGATCAGCGAAGCCTTCTTGATCCACACGACCTGGTCGATCAGGCCGGCGGCGCCCGAGATCAGGAAGCAGAACATGACGATCATGCGGCGCACGGCGACGTCCCAAGTGCGGGTTGATTACGTGAATCCCTGACCCGTGATCCTAGCACATGCCCGACGGTCCGGTCAGCCCCACACTCCCGGGACAACCGCCCCGCAGTTCGGGCACGTGCCGTCGGGTGACAGTGATGACCGTGGGATCGAGCCCTCGCGCCGGATCACCACTGTGGCGCATCCGGAGCACCGCGTATCCGCTTCCCCGTCCAGTCGGACGTTGCCGACGTAGACATGATCGAGACTGCTGCGGGCGATCCTGGCGGCCTGCAGCAGGGTGGCCGACGGCGTCGACGGCGCAGCGAGTTTCCAGACCGGCCGATGGGCGGACAGGTGCAACGGAATTCGCCTGTCCACTCCTGCGACGAACGTCGCGAGGGCTTTGATCTGGTCATCGGCATCGTTGAATCCTGGAATCACCAGGTTGGTGATCTCCAGATGCACGCCGGCGGCATGGAACGCCCGAATCGAATCCAGTACGGGGGCCAGTCGCGCCTTGCAGATCCTGCGGTAGAAGCCGTCGTCCATGCTCTTGAGATCGACGTTGGCCGCATCGATCCAGGGCAGCAGCTCGGCGAGGGGCTCCGGCTCCAGAAAACCGTTGGTGACCACCACGTTCAGCAGACCGGCCTCGCGCACGAGCTGCGCCGTGTCGCGCACGAACTCGAACCAGACCAACGGTTCGCTGTAGGTGTAGGCGATGCCGATCGAGCCTTCCCGCACCGCCTGGTCGACGATGTCCCGGGGACTCATCTGATCCACGGGTCCAGTCGTTTCCTGGCTGATCCCCCAGTTCTGACAGAACGAGCAATGCAGGTTGCACCCGCGCGCCGCGATCGAAAGGATCGGCGAGCCGGGGTGGAAGTGGTAGAGGGGTTTCTTCTCGATGGGATCGAGCGCCATCGCCGCCAGGCGACCGTAGGCGAGCGTCTCCATGCTTCCGTCCCGATTGCCGCGGGTGCCGCATGGACCTTCCTGACCCGACCGGAGTCGACAGCGGATCGGGCAGAGATCACACCCGACCCGATCGTTGGGCAGAGCGTGCCACCATGCTGCCCTGGTGGTCACGTCGATCCCTCCTCAAGCTCGGCGAGGGCCCAGACGGCCACCTCTCGCACTTCGGGATCGGGATCATGAACAGCGGCGCGGCCGATCGTCCCCAGCAGATCATGTCGGCCCGTGTTGGCGGCCACGATCAGGGCATTGCGGCGCATGCCCTCGGGATGACAGCGCCAGAGTGGGGTCTTGCGGAAACGGGTGCGGAAGGTGTCGGTGTCCATGGCGATCATGTCGGCCAATCCGAGTTCGGCGTGAGCCGCGAGGGGGCCGTATTCGGGACGGACACCTCCGAGCAGCTTGCGGACCGCCTTGTGGTTCCATGGACAGACGGCCTGACAGATGTCACAGCCGAACAGCAGCCCCCCCTGCTCATGACGTCGATCCGCCGGCGCCCCTCCCCGCCACTCGATGCTCCACGTGCTCAGGCACTTCGAGGCGTCGAGCTCCCAGGGTGCTGCGAAGGCGTCGGTGGGGCAGGCGTCGAGGCATCGCGTGCATTTGCCGCAGAGCGACGACATCCCCTGGTCGGGATATTTCTGGGCTGGAGGGCCGATCAGAGGACGAGGAGCGTCGGCCAGTCCGTTCACTTCGAGGTTGGTGAGCGCCACGCCGAGAAACAGCGCCGACCCGAGGCGCGGATGGATGAGGACCGTGTTCTTGCCGTAGAAACCGAAGCCGGCGAGCCAGGCGTACTCACGCTCGAGATAGGGGCCGGCATCCACGGCGTCCACAGTCATCAGGTCCTGTTCGGCGGTGACGACACCGCTAGCGTGGAGCTCCTTTCGAAGGCCTGTCGTGACACGGCGGAGGCCGCGACGCAACACGTCGTGATAATCGAGGCCCCGGGCGTAACAGGACACACCGTCTGTCCATGGGGCTTCCCGGACGGCTCCTTCGAAGGCCGCAGCATCGTCGGGGCCCCAGCCGTCGCCGTAGCGTTGGGCGAAGACGAGGAGCGTCCTGGCCCAGGGGCGTTCCTGCGTCGGGTCGGCCCGTCCGTGAGGGTCGTGCAGGAGGTAGTCGAGGTCGGCGTGATGCCGCTTGAGCAGCCAGTTGAGCCACTCGGCCGTATGGGGCAGACGTTTCGGCAGGCGCACCACTCCACAGAGATCGATGGACTGGTCCGCACAGAGAGGCGACAGGATCCTGCGGAGTGACAAGGCGTCGATGACCGGGTGGGTCGTCAAGGGCAACCCCGCAGGCGGGCGACCGCGTCATCGTAGCCGCTGAGCATGCGGGCGACGACTTCGGCGACGGTCGGCATGTCCCGGATCAAGGCCGCGACCTGCCCGATCTCGAGCTTCCCCTCGTCCAGATCGCCTTCGGCCATGCCGAGACGGGCACGGCCCTGGCCGAGCAGCTCCACCAGGGCCTCGCGGTCGGCACAGTCCGCTTCGGCCTGTTCAACCCTCTCGCGAAACGCGTTGCGCAGCAGACGGACCGGAATGTGCTTCTTGAGGACCAGGCGGGTATCGTTTCCCGCGATGACCGCCGCCTTGAAGGCTTCGTGTCCCGACGACTCGCGAGTCACAGCGAAACGCGATCCGACCTGCACGGCTTCGGCGCCGAGAGCGAAAGCCGCGGCCATCTGGGATCCGGTGGCGATCCCTCCGGCCGCGATCACCGGAATCGACACGGCCTCGACCGCGAGCGGCGTCAGCACCATGGTCGTCAGTTCCTCACGGCCGTTGTGCCCCCCCGCCTCGAATCCCTCCACCACGACGGCGTCGCAACCCGCCTCTTCACACTTGCGGGCCAGGGCGGCGGATGCCGCCACATGGATGAACACGGCGCCGGCCGCCTTGACCTTTCCTGCCGCCTTGCGAGGCGATCCCGCCGAGGTCACGATGACCGGCACCTGCGCCTCCAGCGACAAGTCGAGACAATCGCGCGCATGATCGTAGAGAAGGGGAATGTTGACCCCGAAGGGACGGTCGGTCAGTTCCCGGCAGCGGACGATGGCCTCACCCAGGGCATCCGGACGCATGCTTCCGGATCCGATGAGCCCGAGCCCGCCAGCATTGGAGACGGCCGCCGCCAGCTCCGCTCCACTGTTGTGGATCATGCCGCCCTGGATCAAGGGGATCTCGATCCCGAGCAGGGCGCAGATCCTGTTGTTCGGCCAGCGACACGGCATGAGGGACTCCTCGGTCCGGGTGACTCCGGCGCGGAGACGGGAACGTTGGTCTGGTCATGCGGGATGATACGACGACCGGGGACGGGATGGGAACCCCGTTCGACACGAGCCGCCGCGACAGGCCACGGAAGTTCCTAGATACGAGTCATCTCTTCGCCGTCCCCCGGCAAAGGAAACCATCGCAGATCCTCGGCGTCGTCGGGCAGCACCGGTTTCTCGCAGGCATATCCCTCGACTCCGGCCTGCTCGAACACGCCCCTGGCCGCATCGAGGCAACTCTCACGAGCCGTGTCGGTCTCGCTGATGTGATGGGGGCGGTAGGCGATCCGTCCCTGATCGTAGCTGATGTCGTGGAGGCTCAGCCCCGCTTCGGATCGATGATCCCGATGACGCCATAGTCCCGTATCCTGATGGAACCTGTAGTGATGCAGAAGCTTCCAGCCGTGTTCGGCGATCAGCTTGACGGCCTCGATGATGAACGAGAGCGTCAAGTCGCTGATGAAATAGTTGAAGTTCAGGCGCACCCAACCGGGCTTGATTCCCTCGTTGCCGTGACTGATGGCGTCGTGATAGCGCATAGATTCGGCGAGGTCGATGCCCAGCAGCCGATGGCCGTAGGGACCGGCGCAGGAGCATCCTCCCCGGGCCTGGATCCCGAAAAGGTCGTTGAGCAGGGCCACCACAAAGTTGTGATGCAGAACCTGGCCGCCGCAGCGAATCACGAACGAAACGATGGAGAGGCGGTGGGCCTCGAGATTGCCCAGGATCGTGATGTTCGGGCAGATTCTCCATTCCTCGATGGCCCGGCGCACGAAGACCCTTTCCCGCTGCTCGATCACGTCTTCTCCTACCGCCCGCTTGAGTCCGAACACCAGGCCCGCCCGGATGGCTTCGATGATCGCCGGGGTGCCGCCCTCCTCCCGGTGGGCGTGGTCGCTGAGATAATCGTGCTCGACGGTGTTCACGTAGCTCACGGTCCCGCCGCCGGGAACCGTCGGCACGCGGTTGGTCAGCAGCTTCTTCTTGACGATCATCACTCCGGGCGTGCCCGGTCCACCGATGAACTTGTGCGGCGACAGGAAGACGGCGTCCTTGGCTGCGAGCGGGTCGCCGTCGGCGGCGGGGTTCATCTCGATGCTCACGTACGGAGCGGCGGCGGCGAAGTCCCAGAACGCCAGGGCCCCGTGCTCATGCAGCAGTTTCGAAATCCCCCACGTGTCCGAGACGATGCCCGTCACGTTGCTCGCCGCCGAAAAGCTCCCGATCTTCAACGGACGTTCGGAGAACCGAAGCAGTTCCCGTTCGAGCATGGCCTGGTCGATCTGGCCGTTGCCGTCCTCCTCGATCACCACCACGTCCGCCAACGATTCGCGCCAGGGCAGCTCGTTGGAGTGATGTTCGTATGGGCCGATGAACACGACAGGCCGCTCGGCGGCCGGAATCCTGCCCGAGAGATTGTAGCGGGCGTCGAGGTCGGCGGGCAGGCGCATGTTCAGCACGTCGATCATCTTGTTGATCGCGCCGGTGGCTCCCGATCCACAGAAGATCACGACGTCCTGGTCGTTGCCGCTGCACGAGTCGAGGATGATCCGTCGCGCGTCCTCGCGAAAACGGGTGGTCTGCAGACCCGTAGCGCTGCTCTCGGTGTGGGTGTTGGCGTAGAGGGGCAGGACCTCGTCGTAGATGTAGCGTTCGATGAAATCGAGGGATCGCCCCGAAGCCGTGTAGTCGGCGTAGATCAGGCGGCGCGGACCGTAGGGGCCCTCGACGGCGCGGTCTCGTCCGATGACGCCGGTGCGGATGGACTCGAGCAGACGATCGGTGGCGGCGTTCATGGAGAGCCTCCGGGTGATACAGAATTCTGCGTTTTTCAGCCTGACAATCGGAGTTTCCTTCAGATCCGTCCAGCCGCCGCCCTCAGGTTGACGACCAGTGTCCCGCCCGGGAAGCCGAAGGGCATGTGACGCTGCACGGCATGGGACAGGCCGTACCGTGACAGAGCGCCCAACGCGCCAGCGAGTCCGATGGCCAGCACCTTGATCATGCCATGGCCTCGGCGGCCTTGTCGCTGAGGTCCCGAGGCGGAATCCTGATCTGCAGACAGATGAAGAAGCCGATCAGGGCGATGCCGCCCGCGAGCAGAAAGACCCACTTGTGTCCGTGATGCTCCCAGAGCCATCCCGAGAGAATGGGCAGGCTCATGGCCACGATGTGGTCGATGGTGATGCCGGTGGAGATCGTCGGGGTGATGTCGGCGGGCGAGTCGGCGATCTTCTGCAGGTAGGTGGTCCGTGCGATCCGCAGGGCGAACAGGACGCTGTCCAGAATGTAGGCTCCATACAGCAGGCGCACGTCGTCGACAAAGGCGTAGACCAGGCAGATGATCAACAGCAGGATCTCGTCGGCGGCCAGGACGATGCGTTCGCCGAGCCAGTCGATCACGTCTCCCAACAGGGGCCGGAACACGACGCCCAGGCAGGCGGCGATAAAATAGAGCAGGGCGATGGTCGAAACCGGCACCCCGTGCAGACTGACCAGCACCCAGCCTCCGAAGGCCAAGAAGATCTGCTTGCGAACGCCGAACAGGGCACTGATGGCGTAGAAGATGCCGTATTTCTTCTTGAAGACCAGACGCCGGGAACGGGCGCTCGTGTCCTCGCCCACCTTGAGTCGCATGTAGTTCCAGCCGGCCAGCAAGGCGCAGAGGGCCGCCAGGCCGTAGAACAGTTCGTATCTGTCACCAGCCAGTTTGGCCAGGATCCAAACGCCGGCCACGCCGAAGATGGTGCCCACGTTCCGGGCGCCGCCGAGCTGACCGAGACGCCGTCCTTCGTTGCCTCGCTTCGCGAGCGTGAGGCCGATGGGACCCTCGACCGCGAAGATGATGTGATCGCCCAGGCTCCAGATGATGATGAACACGATCAGCAGCGTGGTGTCGCGGGCCAGCAATCCCAGGGCCAGGGCGCCGACCCCAGTCAGCACCATGGCCACCGCCGCCATGCGGGCTTCCCGCATGAACGATAGCAGCAGAGCCGACACCCCGATGATCAGGAATCCCGGCAACTCGCGCGGCAGTTCGAGCCAACCCCGGGCGGCCGCGTCGAGATCGTGAATGTCGGACAGGTAGTTGTTGAGCGTCGACATGAAGATGCCCGACGCGGCACCGAAGAAGAGCGTCGCCAGAAGCATGTGTCGGAAGTCGGGGCCGATCTTCCGCCAGTCCGGGCGAGCGGGAAGTCTCATCGACTTCTCTTTCCGTAATTCGGAGCTTCCTTCGTGATGTGCACGTCGTGGGGATGGCTCTCACGCAGCCCGGCGCCGGTGATGCGCACGAAACGAGCGCGCGCCTGCAAATCCGGGATCGTCGGCGAACCGGCGTAACCCATGCCGCTGCGCAAGCCCCCGATGATCTGGTAGAGGATGTCCTTGAGCAGACCCTTGTAGGGCACGCGTCCCTCGATGCCCTCGGGGACGAACTTGTCCGAATCGGTGACGTCGTCCTGGGAGTAGCGGTCCTTGCTGCCCTGGGCCATGGCCGCCACCGACCCCATGCCTCGGTAGCCCTTGTAGACGCGGCTTTCGTAGAGGATCTTCTCGCCCGGGGCTTCCTCGGTTCCGGCGAACAACGAACCGATCATCACGGTGTCCGCGCCGACGGCGATGGCCTTGACCACGTCGCCCGAGTACTTGATGCCTCCGTCGGAAACGATGGGCACACCCGCCGGTCCCGCCACCGAAGCCACATCGATGATCGCCGAGATCTGCGGCACGCCGATGCCCGCGACGACGCGGGTCGTGCAGATCGATCCCGGACCGATGCCGACCTTGAGGGCGTCGGCGCCGGCGTCGATCAACACTCGAGCCGCGGCGGCGGTAGCGATGTTGCCCACCATGACCTGCTGGTCCGGCCAGGCTTTCTTCACGCGGCGAACCATGTCGATCACGTTCTTCGAGTGTCCGTGAGCCGTGTCGATCACCAACAGATCGACCCCCGCCTCGATCAGCGCCGCGGCCCGGTCCATGCTGCCGGCGCCCACGCCGATGGCGGCGCCGCAGATCAGCCGACCCTGACTGTCCTTGCTCGAATTCGGGTAGTCGATGCGCTTCTGGATGTCCTTGACGGTGATCAAGCCGCAGAGATCGCCTTGATCATCGACCACCAGAAGCTTCTCGATGCGGTGTTCGTGCAGCTTGACGGCGGCCTGGTCGAGAGTCGTGCCACGCGGCACGGTCACCAGATTCTCGCTGGTCATCACCTCGCGCACCAGCCGGGTCGTGTCCTTGACGAATCGCAGGTCGCGGTTGGTCAGAATGCCGACGAGCCTCCGGCCCTCGGTCACCGGCACGCCGCTGATCCTGTACTCGGCCATGACCTCGAGTGCGGCCGAGATCGGCTTGTCTGGCCCCATAGTGATCGGGTCGGTGATCATGCCCGACTCGCTCCGCTTGACGCGCAGCACGTGCTCGGCCTGTTCCTTCGGCGTGAGGTTCTTGTGGATAATCCCGATGCCGCCCTGGCGCGCCATCGACATGGCCATGGCCGCCTCGGTCACGGTGTCCATGGCCGCCGAGAGCAACGGCACGTTGAGCTCGAGCCCCCTGCTCAGCCTGGTCCTCACGTCGATGTCGGTGGGTGTGACCTCGGAGTAGCCCGGCACCAGGAGGATATCGTCAAAGGTGAGGGCCTCGGGAAATCGGTCGGACATGTCTTCACCTCAGGTGGCGGGCTCGGCCCGTCGGTCTGCAAAAAGGCCCCGACTCTTGCCGGGGCCGGACTCAGGGCTTCATGACGCCGATGAACGGCAGATTCCTGTATTTTTCGTCGTAGTCGAGGCCGTAGCCGATGACGAACTCGTCGGGAATTTCGAATCCCCGATAGGCCACGGGCACTTCCTTCCGCCGCCGAGACGTCTTGTCGAGCAGGGTGCAGATGCGGATGCTGCGCGGGTTGCGCGTGTTCAGCACCTTGAGCAGATGGTCGAGGGTGAGGCCCGTGTCGACGATGTCCTCGACGATCAGCACGTCGCGGTCGGTGATGTTGGCCTTGAGATCCTTCTCGATCTTGACCACACCTGTGCTCTCGGTGCCGCCGTGATAGCTGCTGATGGCCATGAAGTCCACCTCGTGGTGGACCGAGATGGCCCGAGTGAGGTCGGCCAGAAAGACGAAGGCGCCCTTGAGGATGTTGACGAGGATCGGCATGCGGTCCACGTAGTCGCGGCTGATTTCCGAGCCGAGCTGCTGCACGCGGCGGCCGATCTCATCCGAGCTGATCAGCACGCGGTCGATCAGGGGGTCTTTCGCCACGAAATCCTGGTCGTCGTAGGTCACGGTTCGCCTCCTGGGCTGGTCAGGCCATCTCGCCCTGACGCTCTCGGATGATCGTGTGGATCTTGGCCGCGATCATGTCGATGGCCACGGCGTTGTGCCCGCCCCTGGGAATGATGAGGTGGGCGTATTTCTTGGTCGGGTTGACGAACTGCTGATGCATGGGCCGAACCACCCTCATGTACTGATCGATGACCGACTCAAGGGTGCGCCCGCGTTCGGCGATGTCGCGCTTGAGCCGGCGGATGAACCGCTCGTCGGCGTCGACCCCCACGTAGAGCCGGATGTCCATGAGATCGCGCAAGGCCTTGGACTCGAGCACGAGGATGCCCTCGACGAAGATGATGTCGGCCGTCTCGACCCGCCGGGTCTGCCCCGTACGGGCATGTTGGGCGTAGTCGTAGATCGGCACTTCGACGCCACGACCGCTTTTCAGCTCGGCGAGGTGGGCCACGAGCAGATCGGTCTCGAAGGCGCTCGGGTGATCGTAGTTGATCTTGGCCCGGTCTTCGATGTTGAGATGGGCGTTGTCGCAGTAGTAGGAGTCGTGGTGGATGATCTCGACGGTCTTGCCGGGAGCCGCCTCTTGCACCCTAAGGGCCACGGTCGTCTTGCCCGATCCGGTCCCGCCGGCGATGCCGATGATGACCGGGGGCTGTTGTTTTCGTGCATCAAGGTTCATGGGCGCGAAAGATACCATATCGGCGTGGGGAGTCAATGCAGTGGGTGAAGTTGACCGAAGAAACAGCAGGATACGGTTGTGGCCCACCTTTCGGTGAGCCACAGAGCCTGCGGATCTGAAGTCCTTGGTATGAGCAGACAAGCAGACCCTGATCGGTTATACTGCGATCAATCTACCGGATGGTAGGTGTTGATGTCAATATTCATTTCTTAATAAACCGGGAGTCGTCATGAGTGACTTCATCCTCGGTCTCGATTTGGGACCGAATTCCATCGGTTGGGCCATGGTCAATGCGGACGAAGACGGGAATCCCACGACCGGATTTTTCGACACGAGCGGCGCGGATCACCCACCTATGGGCTCGCGAGTCTTTGAGGCCGGGCTCCAGAACTTCGATACGGCCAAGGAACAATCATTGAACCAGGCGCGACGTACGGCTCGGTCCATGAGACGCAATCATGCACGACGCAACGCACGCAGAAAATCAGTCCTGAAGGAATTGATCCGGTCCGGGCTACTGCCTGCCGCTCCGGCAGAACGCGACGCCATCTTTCGTCTCGACGCCTACGAAGTGCGTGCACGAGCCCTCGACCACCCCCTGCAACCCTACGATATCGGTCGAGCCCTTTATCATCTCTCCCAACGACGCGGATTCCGCTCGAACCGTAAGAGCGGCAAGGCGAAAGAAGATCAAGGCATCCTTCTTGAAATCGGCGAACTCGCCAAAGCGATCGAATCCGGCGGATACCGTACGCTGGGAGAATATCTCCACTCCATTCGATCCCGATCCAAAGCATCCAAGATCCGCAAGCAACACACGCGGCGCGACATGTCGATGTCCGAATTCGAAGCGATCACGGCCTCCCAAAAACAGCACCACCCCCACGCGCTGAGCGATGAAACGATTGAGCGGCTTAGGCACTTCATTTATTTCCAGCACCCGTTCGAATTGACTGAGGAACGCCGGCTTCGGGCCCCTTCCCGTGCAAACCTTCATAGAGCACCTTCGGTTCGGCCATGCCCTCTGATTCCCGAAATGCAGTGCTGCCCGAAGGGGGAATGGATCGCACAACGCTTCCGCATCCTTAAGGAAGTCAACAACCTCAAAGTGGCAGTCAAGCTCTCCAGGGAGCGAAGCCTCACCCCGGAGGAACGCGAGGCGATCCTCAAGAAACTCTCGGCCAACGATCGAGTGAAATTCGATGCATTGAGAAAAGAACTCGCCAAACTGGGAGTCGACCCCGCTGCAACATTTAACCTCGAGCGGGGAAACCGCACGGCGTTGAATGGTAACGCGGTGGAGCACAAGCTCGCCGTCACCTTCGGCCGCTCGGCCTGGAGTTCTCTGCCCGACTCACAAAAAGAACTACTTCGGGACGGTCTTCTTCATGAAGAAAACAGTGAAGTCCTGACCGACATGATGCTCCGGCACGGGGCGGATCCCGCCAAGACCGGCAAGCTGGTGGGTTGGTCTCCAGCTGACGGATACATTGGCTACTCGAAGCCGGCCCTCGAGCGTCTGGTCCCATTGCTCGAGCAGGGGATGAACGAGTATCAGGCCATCGAAGCCGCGTTTCCGGATCGTCCTTCATCCGGGTTTTTTGATACTCTCCCAGTCCTTTCGCACTCCGGCCTGCCGATGGAATTGAACAGCATCACGAATCCGATTGTCCGGAGAGCTTTGGTCGAGACGCGTAAGGTAGTCAACGCCGTCATCCGTGCCCACGGTAAGCCAGTCAAGATCATGGTCGAACTGGCGCGCGAGATGCATCAAGGCCCCGAGGGCAGAAAACGACAGTCGAGGCAGCGCAACGAACGTGAAAATATTCGCCAAGAAGCCAAGACCCGCGTCGAGGAATACGGCGGGAACCCTTTCAGCCGTACGGATGTGAACCGCTGGTTGCTGTGGGTCGAGCAGGACCATACCTGCATCTATACCAGCCGCCCCATACCGCCGACGGAGCTATTCCAAGGTGCCGAATGGGACGTCGATCACATCCTTCCGCATTGGCAGAGTCTCGACGACTCCTACATGAACAAGGTATTGGTCCACCGAAACGCCAATGCCGACAAGGGTGACCGAACTCCCGCTCAATGGATGGGTTCCGATAGCGAAATGTACAACCGAATGCTGGCGCGAGCTCAGAGACTCGTCGCCAACCCGGCCATCGATTTTCCTTACGGAAAGTACCAAAGACTGCAACAGGTCGATGTTGACACAGATCATTTTTCTCAGCGCCAGCTCAATGATACGCGATACATAAGCAAGGCCGTCGTCGGCTACCTGAAAACCCTCTATCCCGTGGCGCAACGGACCGGTGAACGAACTGTACAGTCATGCCGCGGAGGTTTAACTGCCAGATTGCGATATCAGTGGGGGCTCAACCGAGTGCTCGACGACATTCTTGATAAGAGCGGAAATCCGATCACATCATTGACTCGGGACAACATTCGTGTGAAAAGCCGTGCCGATCACCGCCATCATGCCATCGACGCCGTCGTCATCGCGCTTTCCACACGCTCGATGCTCCGAGAATTCCAAAACTACTACAAGCAGCAGAGTCTGCCAGGAGCTTCTGAACCTCCGATGCCACTGCCCTGGGAGTTCTTTCACGATGATGTCGCCAGAATAGCCCCGACCATCTTGGTTTCACATCGAGCAGACCGGAAACTCCGTGGATCACTGCATAAAGAAACCTTCTATGGCGTCTCCCGAGACGGGAATGGCGAGATCGAACCGGGGCTGTTTGTCACCAGAAAATCCCTGAGCGCCCTGACGGGGAAATCCGTTTCGAGCATCCGGGACGACGCCGTGCGTGCGGTCATTACGAATCGCCTCCGCTCACTGGGTTGGGACGGCTCCTCCAACACACTTCCCAAGGACTGGTACGCCTCTCCGCTCGAACTGTCCTCCGGAACTCCAATCCGACGCGTCCGGGTGACGGTACCGATCAACAATCCCATCACACTCGGTCATCGTCACGCGATTTCTGGCAATAACCACCACATGGAGATCCTTGCCCTGCCAATGACCGGTGGTACCCAGCAGTTGAATCTCGTTGCCTCGGTCATCCCCATGATGGAGGCAGCCTCACGTGCCCGGCCCAAGCGTGGCGATCGGAAACGCCCGGTCGTTCAAACACAGTTCGACGACGGCATGCAGTTCGTCATGTCGCTCGGCAGGAAAGAAACTGTCCGCCTCAAAAACCCCGCCAATGGACAGACGACGTATTGCGTCGTCCAGAAAATCGCAGGCTCAGTTGAACCCTCCTCAACCATCGATCTTTATCTGCGGGATGTCCGAGATTCCCGGCCAGCGAGCGAGGGTAACAAGACACCTTTCGTCCGACTCAATTCCTTTCTTTCATGGACACAATATAGAATCGAGAAGATTCAAGTCGACCCCCTAGGGAGGTGTCAAGTTTCCGGAGACTAAAGACCCAGTCGACAGTGACGATACTCATGGGGTCCTCGCCCAGATCAAGGGGACTTCATGAAACGTACTATCGAAATAGGCACGAGCGGCACCAGACTGTTTCTCAAGGATCATCGACTCGTCGTACAACGTGACGAGGAGGATCTCGCCAGCATACCACTCGAGGATGTGGGCGTAGTTGTACTCGATTCGTGCGGCATCTCCATCTCCTCCGGCCTTCTCAAAGCCCTCGCAGATGAAGGCTGCGCTCTGCTGACATGCGACGACTCCCATCACCCCCACGGCCTCTTCCTGCCATTGACAGCCAACACCCTCCACGGCGAGCGCATCAGGTTTCAGGCCGAAATCGCCACCACACTGAAGAAATCCCTATGGGCCCGAATCGTCCGCCAAAAAATAGAGAACCAGGCTGCCGTCGGGCCTCCAACATCGACGCCGGGATTGATGCGCTTAAGCCGAGAGGTCAAGAGTGGTGACAGCAACCAGTGCGAAGCCCGGGCCGCCCGCCTGTACTGGGCCCATGTCTTCGTCGATCTGCCTATCATCGAGCAGCCTTTTCACAGATTTCGGGACGGACCGCCTCCCAACAACCTGCTCAACTATGGTTACGCTATCCTGAGAGCGCTGATCGCGCGATGTCTCTGTGGAGCCGGTCTGCATCCTGGCCTAGGCCTCCACCACAGAAACAAATACAACAGTTACGCCCTGGCGGACGATGTCATGGAACCGTTTCGTCCTGTCGTGGACAAGAGCGTCAAGGTCATCACCAGCAATGGATGCACGCAGATCCACAAAGAGTCCAAGCGGCAGCTATTAGACATCCTCTCCACTCAGGTCTTCATGAACGAACAGACGATGTCGGTTGAATTGGCGGCCGAGCGATGTGCTGGAAGCCTGGCCAAGGCCCTGACGGCTTCTGCGAAAGAAGGGCGTTCAACCAGGGATGCTACCCGTGTTCTACAGTTGCCGACGCTGACGGCGTCGCGTACTCCATGAGCGTTAGTGGGTATCGAGCCATGTGGGTTCTGGTGATGTTCGACCTACCCGTCCTAACCAAGCGTCAGAAGAAGGCCGCCACGGGTTTTCGGAAAGATCTCCTCAAGGATGGATTCGATATGGTTCAGTACTCTGTCTATTCTCGACCGTGTCCAACAGACGAAAATGCCGCGGTTCACGTCCAAAGAGTCAAAAACTGCCTCCCACCAGACGGTCAAGTCCGCATCATCAAGTTTACAGACAAGCAGTACGCCAAAATGGAGTGTTACCTGAGCTCCGTTTCCACCGAAACAGAGCAAATGCCCGGACAGATCGAGCTTTTCTGAACCATGATCGAGCGGCATCTGCTGTCGTAACAGCATATTGCGGCATTGATAGTATAACCGATCAGGGTCCGTTGCCCATTCACAACTACTTCGCCGTCCGCGTAGATCACCGCGCAAGTATAACCGATCAGGGTCCGTTGCCCATTCACAACCAGTAGGTCGAGGAGGACGCGGTCAGGTCAGTATAACCGATCAGGGTCCGTTGCCCATTCACAACTGACCTCTGTGATGTAACGCTTCTCCCCGAGTATAACCGATCAGGGTCCGTTGCCCATTCACAACACAAGAGTGGGCCTGGTTTCCGGTCATTGAGTATAACCGATCAGGGTCCGTTGCCCATTCACAACAGGCAGCCGATCGAGGTTCACTACAAAACAAGTATAACCGATCAGGGTCCGTTGCCCATTCACAACTTGCCGTCAACCACGGTGGCAAGGAGTACAAGTATAACCGATCAGGGTCCGTTGCCCATTCACAACACTTGCCACCCTCGCCAGCGGTCAATACAAGTATAACCGATCAGGGTCCGTTGCCCATTCACAACTCACAGGGTTGCCCTCAGAATCCACATCGAGTATAACCGATCAGGGTCCGTTGCCCATTCACAACTCTTCTTCTCGTGCATGGCGTCGCCGCTGAGTATAACCGATCAGGGTCCGTTGCCCATTCACAACTCGCGGCGCCAGCGCCGGCAGACGTTGAAAGTATAACCGATCAGGGTCCGTTGCCGAGAGTGTCCTAAAGTTAGTTGAAAGTTGAAGCGGCCTCCGGCCTCTGGTAAACCTTTGAGTTACGACACTTAAAGAACCAGAGACCAAAGGAGGCCACCAATGGCCAGATTGCCACACATCG
>Ga0180007_10001845_pt1 | contig 26742 bp, 21 predicted proteins | sample MM_PC_MetaG_FD_121122 | JGI IMG/M metagenome (GOLD analysis project Ga0180007, IMG submission 121122) | Groundwater microbial communities from the Aspo Hard Rock Laboratory (HRL) deep subsurface site, Sweden - MM_PC_MetaG | ecosystem: Environmental > Aquatic > Deep subsurface > Groundwater... | reverse complement strand
GTTGTTTTTTTGTGTTAAAATGAACCGAATCGATACTATTTTTTTGTAATTCATCGGCCAAGTTTTTCATTAATTTTCCTATTGTTGCAACTCTAACCCTTTTAATATTTTTTACATCTTCAGCTAAATGTTTATGGAACTCAATTGCTCTTTCTCCAAGTTCAAACATATCGCCAAGAATCAATAGAGAATGATTATAAACTTTTATATTCTTTATTACATCAATAGCGGCTTTTACAGAGACTGGATTAGAATTATAGGTATCATCAACAAGCAAGGAATTATTAAATACAAACAAGTTTAATCTTCCTTTTGGGGATGTGATTTTTTTTGTGACTTTTTGAATGGCTGTTTTAGATACTCCCATCATATCAGCTATTGTATATGCAGCAAGAAAGTTTTGAGCATTCGATTTTCCATAAAGAGGTAAAACAAACTCATTACTTTTTTCGCCCGAAGTAATTTCTAAAACCAATTGTCCATAATCGTTGTATCTTAATATTTTTCCTTTATAATCTGGATTTCCATTAGAACCGTAGCTAATTTTTTTTGTGTTCTTTTTTAAGTTCTTTTTAATAATTGGATCATCACTATTTATAACAACAGTGCCGTTATTTGCAATACAGGCATCAAATAATTTTGTTTTTTCGTTATAAACCCCCGATTTATCAATTAAAAATTCGAGGTGCGATTCGCCAATATTAGTAATTATTGCAATATCCGGTTTCGCTATTTCCGAGGTATACTCAATTTCGCCAAAATGATTAGTGCCATGTTCTAATACAATAACTTCAGTTCCACTTTTTGCGGAGAGAATAGTTAGAGGCACACCGATATGGTTGTTATTATTTGAGATAGTTTTTACAACTTTATACTTCGATTGAAGCAGTTCGGCTAAAATGTCTTTTGTTGTGGTTTTTCCATTACTGCCGGTTATGGATATAATTTTAGCCCCTAATTTGTGGCGCCAAATATTTGCGATTTGTCCATAGGCTTTAATTGTATCGGGCACGGTAATAATCGTAATATTTATTCCTTTAAATTTCTTCAAATTTCGCGAGTCAATAATAACTGCGTTTGCGCCGCTTTTAACCGCCTGCTCTACAAAATTGTGCCCGTCAAAATTTTGTCCTTTTATTGCGACAAAAAGAGTATTCTTTTTAATGGTGCGGGAATCTATGGACACAGATCCGCAGGATTTAAATTCATCGGGATTATAAATTACTGCCCCCGGCAAATCAAACAAATCCGATATGTTAATACTCGCTCTTTTCATTTATTCAAATACTCTAAAACTTTTTCTTCATCTGAAAAATGGTGCCGCACACCGTTTATTTCCTGATAGTCTTCGTGACCCTTGCCCGCAATTAAGACCACAGCATCTTTTTCTGAACTATGGATTGCCTCTTTAATCGCTTCATCTCGGTTTTCAATTATCCGAGGTTTCGATTTTGTAAAACCTTTATTAATTTCATCAATAATTTCCAGCGGATTTTCTGTACGAGGATTATCGGAGGTTATTATAACTGAGTTGCTTAGTTCTTCAGCAATTTTACCCATCTGGGGACGTTTTGTTTTATCCCTGTCACCACCGCATCCGAATACCGTATAAATTTGTCGGCTGCCTTTTACAAGATTATTTATCGCTTCTAGTGCTTGCTTTAAACTGTCTGTAGTATGGGAGTAATCCACGATCACTTTCTTCTCATCATTTGATATAACCTGAAATCTTCCCGGAACTTGTGGCATAGTATCAATACTTTTTATAATGGTCTCCCAATCGATGCCAGCTTTGTTTGCCGTAGTTATAGCAGCTGCGGCATTATATGCGTTAAACTCGCCTATTAACCCCGTTTTAAATTTGTAATGAGTATCACTAAATTCAATTTCGAAATTTGTACCATTTATATCATATGCAATATTTTTTATCTGATAGGTGGCCGCTGGGTTTTTTCCGTAAAAAAAGCTGTGAGATTGACTGTTATTTACTAATTCTGTCCAATTATTATCATCAATATTAATAATAGCCTTCGCTTTAGGAGATAGAATATCAAATAATATTTTCTTTGCATCGCGATAAGATTCAAAAGTATTGTGAAAGTCGAAATGATCCGCTGTTATATTTGTGAATATTCCGTAATTAAAATCTAATCCATCTACTCTATTCAACGATAAGGAATGAGAAGAAACTTCCATAATACAATAGCTGCAACCCTCATCAAGCATACGTTTCATTAATTCATTAATTTCGAATGATTCGGGAGTCGTAAGTTTAGTCTCAACTTTGTTGTGTCCAATATAATTTGCAATCGTACCAATTAGTCCTACTTTATATCCAGCTGTTTCTAATATATGTTTCAAATAATAACTTGTGGTAGTTTTGCCCTTTGTCCCCGTGATACCAATAAGTGTTAGTTTTTTTGATGGTTCGTTGTAAATTAAATTTGAAAATAAAGCTAATGCTTTTCGACTGTTATCAACTACAATTTTTACTACATTCGAATGTTTAAAAATCTCATCGGGCACTTGGGATTGGTCTTCCAATATAACACCGCTTGCGCCATTATTTATTGCATCCTGAATAAATTTATGACCGTCGGTTTTATATCCTTTTATAGCGGCGAAAAGTTTGCCCTTTGAAACGTTTTTGCTGGAGTTAGTAATTCCAATCACTTCAGTTTTTTCCGCTTCTCCGATAACCTGAATTGCTTTCACCTTATTTAGTAATTCCGATAATAACATCAGTTCAACCTCAAATCTGTCATTCTTTTTGTTTCACATCTAATTAAACAGAAACTACCCTGATCTATTTTTTGATTCGCGGGAATACTTTGCGAAAGAACCTTTCCTGTACCAATTATTTTATATTTAATTCCAATTTCATTTAGTACAACAGTTGCATCGCGTAATGCCAAGTTTAAAAGTTCAGGCATTCTGTCCTTAGCCAATACTTTGGTCTCCCGGCTTTTTGTTTGCTCTTGCCCTATATTACTGAACTTAAGAACGTTTTTCTGACTGCCAGCATCGCTTTTCTTTAAAAGATCATCCAAATATTCTTTTCTTCTCTCAATCTTTTGTTCAGCCGGAACTACAGACAAATCCGCATCAATAATTTTTTCGGCAATAGCTTTAAAAATTGGCGCCGACACTTGTCCGCCATATCTTCCAATTTCTGGTGAACTTACTGTAATCAAACAAACGATTTGAGGATCTTCGGCGGGAAAAAATCCCACGAAAGAAGCGTTATACTGATTTTTAGAATACGAGCCTTTTATCAACATCTGCGAAGTACCGGTTTTTCCACCTATAAGAACATTGCTTAATTTTGCTTTAGTTGCGGTTCCTTCCTCAATTACTCCAATCATAAAATCAATCATTTTATCGGATGTGGATTTATTGATAACATCTCTAATTTTTTTCGGTTCATTTTTAATAACTATATTACCCAACTGGTCCCTTATCTCTTTAACTACGTATGGGCGCATTATATGTCCGCCGTTAACCAATGCGCTATAAGCAACCGCCATTTGAATAGGGGTGGCAGAAAATTCATAACCAAATGACATAAAAGGTTTTGAAAGTTGTGAAAACTGTTTTGGCTTTTTTAAGAATCCGTTGGCTTCACCCGGCAGATCAATAGACGTGGTGTTACCGAATCCAAAATCGCGCATATATTTATAAAATGTATTTTCGTCCAATCTTTGCGAAAGCTTTGCCATCCCTATGTTGCTGGATTGTTCCAATACCCCGCGGACAGTTAAATGATCAAAACTATGCGTATCCCTTATTTTAGTAGTTTTAAAATTATATGTACCGTTTTCTGTATTAATAACTTCGTCTTCGCGAGCTAATTTTTTTTCAAGCAGCATCGACATTACAATAGGTTTAATAATAGACCCCGGTTCATAAGGGTCGGTTAAAGCTCTGTTTCTTTTGAATTTTAGATCAAATTTACCGTGATTAGAAGGATCAAAATCGGGCAAACTCGATAATGCTAAAACCTCACCTGTTTTGGGATTCATTATTATTCCGGAAGCGCTGTCGCCTTTAAACTCCTGCATTCCTTTTAATAATTCCTGTTCCAGTATGGTTTGATATGTTTTATTAATAGTAAGCTGTACTACGTTTCCGGGAATTGGCTTTTTAGAATTATCAGTTTTTACCGAAACAGTACGACCGAGTACATCATTCTCTATAAATTTTATTCCTTCTTTCCCAGTTAAATACTCGTCATATTGTTTCTCAACTCCGTAAACTCCGCCGTTGCCGCCATCAACATAACCAAGCAGATGTGAGCATAAACTTCCATATGGATATATTCGGGAAAAATCTTCTTGAACAAAGAAACCATCCACATAAAAATTTTCGAACTGAAACATTGATTCTTTCGAAATCTTTTTTTCGAGACAAATATTATTTTTGCCGGAAGCAATTAAGTTCAGATAATGTTTTTTTGATTTTTTGAATACGCGGGACATCACATTGGCGACGGAATCTTTTTCGCTATCGTTCAACATTCTTTTATCCACGAAAAGAGAAATATCATTCTTTGTATAAGCGAGCACTTCCCCGTTTCTATCTTTAACTACGCCTCTTTCCGCCTTCAGTTTAAACGACTTATTTTGCTGCCTTTCCGCAATTTCAGCGTAAAAATTGTGATTGGTTATTTGAATGGTAAAAAGCTTTAATCCCAAAAGAATAAAGCAAACAAACACCAACGATAGTACAAGTAGTACGCGAGAATTATTCATATTTCTTGTTCACTATATTCACAACTCTTTCAACTAATTTTTCATCCAGATATATCTTCTTATAAACTTCCTGCGATCTTTTTAACCCGATCGATTCGGTGGCTATTTTTACAATCTTGTCCTCTGAAGAAATTCTTTGTAATTCAACTATCAGCATTTCCCTTTTACTAATTTTTTGGCTGAGTAAAGTTTCAAGATTGTCTTTTTCTGTATTAAGCATCTTTATCTCATTCAGGGTGAACAAATAAATAAATAATGTCCCAACCAGAACCGATAATGAAAAAATCAAACCGCCGATAAATGATTTCTTTTTCTTCATAACTAAATTTTTTCCGCAACCCGCAGTTTAGCGCTGCGCGATCTGGGATTATTTTTTAATTCAACTTCACCAGCTATTATTGGCTTTTTGGTTAATATTTTTAAATTTTGTTTTTTATTACAAATACAAATCGGGGATTCAGGCGGACAAATACATGCTAACGATTCGTATTTAAAAAAATCTTTTACTATTCGATCTTCCAAAGAATGAAAACTAATTATTACCAATCTTCCGCCAGGGAGTAATAATTCTATACTTTTCTTCAAAAATTTTTCAAGGTCATCCAATTCGTTGTTCACAAATATTCTTAAAGCCTGATAAACCCGGGATAAAGATTTATTTAAATGCTGTTTTCCGATAACCCTTTCAATAATTGAATTTACCTGTGATGAACTTTTAATTTCGGCAGAGGAGCGTGAAGCCACAATTGCTCGTGCAATATGACGTGATTTTTTTTCTTCGCCGAATTTATAAATTACATCTGCCAAATCTTTCTCATCCATTTCGTTTAAATAACGATACGCCGGAGTTCCTTCCGACCTGTTCATTCTTAAATCGAATATCGATTCTTGCCTATATGTAAAACCAGATTCCGGACTATCCAATTGATATGATGATACACCGAGATCCAGAAACATTCCATTATAACCTTCAATCATTTCTAGGTTAGAAATAGTTTCAATATTTAAAAAACTTGTGTTATAAAGCTGAACTCTTCTGTCATCGCTAAATTTTTCGCGACAAAAATTAAAAGCAAACTCATCTTTATCCGTACCAATCAATTTGGCTTCGGACCCCAATCTCTCAAGTATTTTTTGAGTATGACCGGCAAAACCTACTGTACCTTCAAAATAAATTCCATTTTCCAAGGTAATCAGGTTTTCTATACTTTCATTTAACAGAACCGATTCGTGATGGCTCATAAGACCTAAATATTCATGACTTCTTTTGCAATTTCTATATATGGTTCGTCATTACTTTTAAGATATGCTTCATACTTTTCGGGATTCCAAACCTCAATAAATTGATTTACACCGATAATCAATACTTCTTTATCTATGCCGGCGAACGATATCAGGTTTTTGGGAATCGTCAGGCGAGATTGAGTATCAAATTTATCCTCGGAAGCTTCGTGTAAGAACATTCTAAGGAATTTTGCGTCCTTAGGGTCAAAAGGATTAAGTTTATCCAATTTGCTTGAAACTAAAGCTTTCCAATGATCCATAGGGTAGATAATAATACACTCTACGGTTCCCCGCGTTAAAACGAAAGTATCATTCGCCTCTGGATTGACGAATTTTCTCATCCTCGCTGGTATACTGATTCTGCTTTTAGAATCAATAGAATATTTGAAGCTTCCTAGAAACATTTGACATTCCTTGGGATTATTAAACATTTTCTCCCACTTGTCCCCAAAATAATTTATTTTTTATGTTAAAGCAAGAATAATTTGAAATTTTACTCAGGATGTGAAAATAAATTATCAATATTCAGATGATTATTATTTTATCTTTGGATTTGAAGTTCGAGTTATTTTAATTAAAATATTTATAGTGCTATAAATTAAATTTTTATGACATGTTTTTATTTTTCATAAAAGTTTTGTTAATTGGCTTGTCGATTTTTTCTGGGTAGGCCTTAGCTGGCAGTCCGGTTAATAATATCGAACGGTAAGATGAGATAGTCTTACAAAGAACCCCTCAATTAGAGGGGTTCTTTTATAATGAATCATTTCATATGAAAATTTTATAAATGAGTTTAGATATAATGGAAGGATCAATTATGAATTAATTTAAATTTTCTTAAATATCATTTGTATAAAGACAGTAATAAAATTTGGGCAAATGAATCCCAAATGTGATTTTTATCACACATTATAATAGTATTATAGGAGCCAGGGAAATGATTGGGCGGTTGTAAAGGATATGGAGCCATCTGCCGGAATTGAACCGGCGACCTATTCATTACGAATGAATTGCTCTACCAGCTGAGCTAAGATGGCTTAAGAAACCGTTACCTTAATTTCTTTTTATGTCTGTTTTTACGCAATCTTTTTTTACGTTTATGCGTCGACATTTTATGGCGTTTTCTCTTTTTACCACAAGGCATAGTTATCGCTCCTTATTTAATTAGATTCTAATAAACTTTTAGCTTTTTTCCCAATCTCGCTATTTGGGTTGTTATTTACCACTTCCTGCCACCAGCTTTTTGCTTCTTCAATATTATCCATAGAATAATTAATTATTCCCATATTAAATTTTGCAATTTGATGGTTCGGATTCAGTTTCAGGGCACCGGCAATTACAGATTTTGCCTGATCGTATTGTTTTAAATTAAAGTAACATACGCCCATGTCTACAATTATATCCGAATTATTCGGACGTATGGTTAAATACTTTTTATAAGTAGAAATTGCTTTTTCGTAAAATCCAGAGTCGTTGTATAAATGTCCTAATTCTTCCAGGTATTCCAGGTTAGTTGAATTAGTTGTTAAACTTTCCAGTTCTTTTATTCTGTTCAACTGGTTGAGATCGACCCCATCATTAGAATGATTATGTTCATTTTGATTTAGAGTGTTTGACTGACCTTGTGAGACTGAAACAGAAGGTGACTCAAAAGTGCCGCTAACAATCAAGATGAACATTCCAATTATCGCTAATATTACAATGAAATAAACAATTTTAACATTCGAAATTTCTTTGTTCGATTCTGATTTATTTATTTGTTTTTTGATCTTTGTCATATACTTCTTTCTATTCTATTGAATTATCTTTCATGCCTTTGTCAACCGCTGTTTTGAAGTCTTTAGAAAATTTAAATACGGGAACAAAATGTTCTTCAACAAAAACTTTTTCACCGGTTCTTGGATTTCTGGCGTAACGGGCATTTTTCTTTTTTACCTTATAACTGCCAAATCCTCTTATTTCAATTCCCTGTCCCTCGCGTAAAGACTGAATGACGGTATTCAAGAATCCCTCAATAATGGCTTCGGTTTCAAGTTTGGTTAGCCCTGTTCCGGCTGCAACTTTTTCGACTATATCAGCCTTGGTCATAAGTAGAATCCTACTAAATTATTGAAAATAAATATTTTAGAGCTACGTAAAATATTAAAATTATACTTAATTACAAACATAGAAACAAGTTATAAGGATTACTTGCTATTTTTTTCGTTTATTCTGTTTACCAATAATACAAAATCATTAGTCTTTATTTTAAAAAGTATTCATAAAATCAATGAATTTATGTCCCATTTTGATACTTGATCTCAATTAGAATACAAAAAATCATTAAAAACAGCTTAATATGTTCGAAATGTGCTATGGCATATTCTTTGCATAATAATGTGAAAAATTACTGAAGGAAACATAATGTCACTTATACCTATCATCTACACCAGCCTACTGATATTCAGCGTAGCCTTCTTAGCTGTTTTAATTATTTCTTACATTTCGTACAAAATAAAGCAGAGCAGCAGTGTTGCTTACGTTACTCCTAAAAATAGAGTACCGTCAGAGCAAAAAACTCCATACGTACAGAGGCCTGTTTATAATCCAAAACCACAAGAATTTGAGTCGGATCACTATTCAAGAAGAAGAGAAGTTCGCCCTTATTCACAAACAAATAGTGTTTATTATAGAAACGAACGAAATATTGGAAACAAAAAAATTGATATTATTTATAAAGAAAAACCTCGCGCAAATCAACCTTCATTGAAAGCAACCAGAATGAATATAATTGATGACTTAAGTACAAGACCACAAAGAACTGAAAGAACAAGATCGTATACAGAAGCAAGACAATTAGAGTTTTCAAATTTTGCGGAAGGCAATATTCTTAGGTATTACGAAGATTTTTAAATAATAAAAGGCCCCACTTTTTATTAACAATAAGATACCCAGCTTATTGAAACCTCTTCAATTTTGGAGAGGTTTTTTTATATTTGTTTAGGGAAAAAAATGAATTTAAACTACATTATATATTTATCCGCATTAGCTTTAATAATAGCTGTATCCTTTTTTTTTGCGTCAACTTATTACTGGTCAAAATTAAAAAAGAATAAAAACCAGAAAAAAGATATAAATGCAGCAATACGTGGACGCAAAATAAACAGAATATCTCACCATTTATCCAGAAAAAAAATTTTGGGCGGAAGTTTTGCCGATACAATTGAAATGAAAAAAACGAGAGCTCAAAAAGCTAAAAATGAAAAATCTAAATTCAGAAACACGAATAATATATCAAATAAAAAACCGAGAATAACAATTGTTAATGATAATCCGGATCTGAAAAAAAATATGCCTGATACCGGAAAGATAAGTGGACAGAGTTACGATTTCAAAAAGTGAATTAATCATTCGAACTGATTATTTCCCTCTTAAATGAAGAATAAACTCCAGAAAAATATTAAGTTAATAGGATAATTATGGAGGAAGAAATGAATGCAAAATATATAAAACAGATAAATCCATTCATGGTACCTGTTAAGGACAATAAAATTATTTACGAACATTTTGGCTCCGCGAGTATAAACGAAGGAGATTACAGCATTGCATTTATGACTGCACCGGCTGGCTGGAGTGAGCCGTATCAAGTAGGAGATTTCGATGAGGTTACTCTTGTGTTGGATGGTAAAAAATTAATTGAAATCGATGAGAAAAAAATTGAGCTTATAAAAAATCAATCTATTTTAGTTAAGAAAGGAACTAGGGTACGTTACTCCAATCCATTCGATAAAGAATGCAGTTATGTTTCATTCTGTATACCTGCATTCACTATCGATAGAGTAAAACGCGAGTGATTTTATTTTTTGGGAAGCCTTTCTAAATACGAGCTGTTGGAAAGCACCGCAAAAGAATTTGATTTTTTGAGAGTTGCAATATCTTTACAATTCATATAACTCATTGAACTGCGCAAACCATCAGATATTCCGTCTATAACATTTTTTACAGCCCCTTTGTAAGAAATCATTGTTTCTTCACCCTCAATAAATTCATTTTTCATTTTAACTCCAAAAGATGCTGAACCACGGTATTTTTTCCACAGTTGATCGTTATATTTAATAACTTCACCAGGAGTTTCTCTTGTACCGCTAAGCATTCTACCTAACATTACGGCATCCGCACCTAAAGATATTGCTTTGGCAATATCACCTGGACTTTTTATTCCGCCGTCGGCAATTAGTTCGATATTCAAATTTTCATTTTCTCTCGCAAAATAAACATCCAGCAAAGAAGAAACCTGCCCGATTCCAATTCCGGTTTGAATAGAAGTTGTGCAAACCGATCCGCCCCCTATACCGATTCTAACGGCATCGGCTCCCGCATTTACAAGCTCTTTAAGAATTGATCCTTGAGCTATATTTCCGACAATAATTTTAACTTTATGTTTCGTTTTTATTTCCTCACATTTTTGCAGAACAGCCTTGTTGCTAGCATTAGCCGTATCAAGACAAATTATATAACCTTTTTCTGCAAGACTGTCTATTAATTGATCTGGAGAGTTTAGAGCAATCGATACCGCTTTTATTTCAGAGGAAGTTTTACCATTTTTAATGATATCCTCCAGAGATGAATCGAATCTGTTAACAATTCCCAAACAGCCAAGTTTGTTCAACTCCACAGCCATATCCAAACCTGTAACCGAATCCATTGGGCTTGAAACAACTGGTAATCCGAGGTTCATGCCAAGAAAACTTATTTTTGTAGCTGCTTCAACTCTCGATCTTATTTCGGAAATCTCTATTGGCACAAGACTTATATCATCATAGGTTAATGATAAACTGTTTTCATTAAGTTCTTCTTTCGAATAAATTTTCATTAAGGATCTCCGTCAAAAATTTTGGTTTATAATAATTCTTCCATTTTATCTAAAAGGAAATTAAATTTTTTAGTTATACCTAATATCGGCTGTGGAGAAGTCATATCAACACCAGCCTGTTTAAGAACGTTAATTGGATAATCGGAATTACCCGCTTTAAGAAAGTTCAGATATCTGTCGACAGCTGGTTTGCCCTCAAGTTTAATTACATCAGCAAGAATTTCAGATGCAGCATAGCTTGTTGCGTATTGATAAACATAAAAATTATAATAAAAATGTGGAACTCGCGCCCATGTAAAAGATTCTTCTTTATCCAAAATCATATCTTTTCCCCAGAATTTTTTATGCAAACTTCCATAAAGTTCGTTGAGGTAATCCGGAGTTAACGCTTCATTTCTTTCAGCTTTCTCGTGTACAGTTTGTTCGAACTTTGCAAAAAGAGTCTGTCTGTAAAATGTGCCAACTATATTTGATATATGTTTTTCAATTAAAAATAATTTTTCTTCTTTTGATTTTGACTGTTCAATTAAATAGTCAAGCAGCAATGCCTCATTTAATGTGGATGTAACTTCTGCGATAAAAATAGAATAACCGGCATAAGGAAACGGCTGATTTTTCCCTGTGTAATAAGAATGCATGTTGTGCCCCATTTCATGGGCTAATGTAAAAACATCGTTCAACTGATCGTTCCAGTTTAAAAGTACATATGGATGAACCCCGAAGGTTGTTCCTGATGAATATGCCCCGCTTCGTTTACCCTTAGTCTCGTAAACATCTATCCACCTGTTGTTCAAAGCTAACTTAAGGTTCAAAATATATTCTTCGCCTAATGGTGAAAGTGCCGAGTATAAAATATCCAGACTTTCTTCGTAAGAATATTTTTTTTCTACAGATGGGAAAAGTGTAACATAGATATCGTATGAATGAAAACTTTTTACACCCATCACTTTCTTTTTGAGAGAACACCATCTATTTAGTGGTTCTAAATTATTTTCCACAGTATTTACAAGATTATCATAAACACTAAGCGGAATATTATTATTATCGAGGGCGGCATTACGTGTTGACTCATAATTACGTACTTTCGCATTAAACACTGAAGCTTTTATATTTCCATCAAATAGTGAAGCGAGCGTATTTTGAAACTGCATATATGGCTTGTAATATGACTTGTAAAATCGTTTCCTATATTCCCTATCCAATGAATACATTACGGCACCGTATCTACCATGTGTAACTTCAATAAGTTTTCCATTCTCATCTTTAACTTTAGGAAATTGAATATCGGCGTTAGTCAATAATCCAAAGGCATCGCTAGAAACATTTAGAGCGGGAGAAACGCGCGCTAAAATTTCTTCTTTATCACTGGAGAGTGTATGAGTTTTTGTACGTAAAATATTTTTGAAAAGATGTTCGTATACCCTCAGTTCTTCTTCCTGTTTACAATACTCCCAGATTTTTTCTTCCGGAGCCGCTAAAATTTCAGGTTTAATAAATGACGCGGCAGCATCTAACTGTGAGGAGAGCAATATGGTTCTTTGATATAAAGCCTGATATTTGGTTTCGGCCAAATTAAGATCACGATTGAGCATGGCATATAGATAAAGTTGCCCAAATTTGATTCCAACCTGATCATCGAACAACAAACATTCCTTAAATATTTTTGCTGATGTTAATAATTTACCTTCATAAGTTTTGTATTTGGGAATTGAATTTCTCAACCATTCAAAATCATTTTCCCAATCATCTTCACTTTTATAAATATCCTTAAGATTCCATTTGTACTTTTCATCAATATCAGCGCGATCCATCAACTTACTTGAATTTACGTCATTGGTGTTGCTGAATATTCTATATGTTTTTTTTGCCATAAAAGTTATCCGGAATACTGAAGAAATTAACTCGCAAAGATACCCTATTTTATTAAAATTTTCCTATTAAAAGGTTTTGCGTAGAATCCTCTTTTGTCCGCATATACTACTTTCAGTTCGTATTCTCCTTCTATTGGATTTTGAACATAAATTTCAATGTTTTTATCAATAGGATTTACATCGAAATCAATTTCAGATTTATTATACCATACATTAATAGATTTTACGTTCAATGGAAAAGGATCATCCACCGTTACAAATAATTTCAATTGGTCCTTAGTATATTCACATTTATCCTGTATAAGATTTATAGAAGGAATTTTATTTTTAAAGAATTTTGCGAGTCCATTAAAAATTCCCCACGCTTCTATCTCATTAAATTCTTTAATCCCGAGGCGCTTTTCTTCAAATCTATTTGTAATAAAGGAGCACTCAATTAAAACCGCTGGAATTTTTGTATTCCTTAAAACTGCAAAACCGTCACCTTCATAAATAAGATAGTCGGATATTGTTCCGTCAAAAGAGGCCAGACCACCCGAATTGCGCATAGCGTATGCAAGATCACGTTGAATGTATTTAGCGATCTGGTGTTCATACGGTTCGTAGTCGTAATCATTTTCGCGCGCATGATAAAACGTGGATGTATAGTTGGTACGGTAATCCATTTTATCACTCGTTGTATTATGATGAATACTTAAAAAAAGATCGGCTGAAGAACTATTCGCAATCTTCGATCGATCATCAAGTGACACGGTTTGGTCGCTGGATCTCGTCATAAGAACTTCTGCCTCCGCATCTATTAAAAACGATTTAAGATAAAGGGCCACATCTAAATTAATATCAGCCTCAATAACGGAACCATCCCTGTTTGAATTTTTTCTGTCAGCGCCACCGTGACCAGGATCTATAATTATTTTTTTCCCTTTTAGGAATTTGGAGTAATCACTAATAATGTCTGCAATTTTTGAACTGTCAGTTAAAGCCGTGGGGATTTCGTAATAAGGCGAAAGACCCGAATCGTAAACTGTTTTATCTTTTCGATTTACATATTGGGAAGAAGAGCAACCGATAAAATTAAGGGCAATAAAAACGCTTGAGAGAATAAAAAGTAAAAATTTATTTGTCATTAATTAGTCGCATATAATTATTTAACAACACATTTATTTTTAATTGCAAAATGACACTTTTGACAGTGACTAAAATTTTTCGGGTAATTATTATTGCGTATAGAATTTATTGTCCCTTCCAAACTGGAACTGAAATTATTTAGAATATCGGAAGAGATTATTTCGGAAAGTGAAAGCTCCGGCTGATCTATATATATTAACCTTATTTCTACAGGTTTTTGTTTGTCGAAATAACGATTAGCAATAAATGCGTAAAAAAGTAATTGATTTTTGTAGTAATTGAATTTTTCGACTGATGTGGTTGAGTTAATTTTATCAGTCTTATAATCAACAACAATAAGTTTATCCTCCGCAAAAATTATTTTATCAATAATTCCGTAAAGGTAAAAATCTGTCATTTTCAAATATAATTCGAACTCGTTTTTATATTTTTCCATGCTGCTTATTTCTTTATAAACTTCTGAATTGATAAATGATTTTAATGTGTTTGAAATTTCGGATATCAAATTCGACAGACTAACTTCTCCAGAGTTCACTAGTTCCGATCTAATAGCTTTTTCAACCTCAGTCTCTATATTAGAAGGGGCAATTTCTTTTTCTAAAATCTCGTGTATAATTCTCCCCTTAAGGTCAGACGGCACAATTGTTTCTTCATCTTCAATTGAATTAAGATAACTGTTTTCATAAAAATTGAATCGTTTAAAGAGAGATGTGTAACCTAAATTGTATGTAAGGTGATATTTTAATGGACATTGCGTGAAGATATTAATTTTAGTTGCGGAGATGATTTCGTTTTTTGTTGTACTTGTAATTTTATCTGTATCAATTAATCTTTTAAACTTTTCTTCTTCAAATTTTTCAAAATCATTTTTAGGCGATATATTTTCCAGGTGATTAATAACTGGTATTTTTACGGATATTTGTTTTGTATTAAAAATAAATTTTTCATTTTGATTGGTTAAAAATTGAAGGTCGCCTTTTATATCAAACCCTTCTACAATTCCACCGAAATTTAAACCTTCGGCAATTAATGAAAGAAAAGAATTTTGAGCAACCGGTCCAACAGTTGAACCGCATATGTACAAATTATTTACAGCTCTTGTAACTGCAACATATAGAAGTCTTTTTGTCTCGGCAATAGTTTTTCGAAATGATTTGTAATCGTATGCCCCCAAAATCGGCGCGGAAATAAATTCGTTAAAATAATCTGAATTATTCGGCAGTTTGGCAAGTACTCCGTATTCCTTGTCTACTGTAATGGATTTTGATTTTACAGAATCTACCATTCCCTTCAAGTGGCAATTGAAAAGAAATACCGCTTTATACTCCAATCCTTTGGATTGATGAATTGTCATAAGATTTACCGAATTGGTTTCATCCGGAATTTGCGCCTGCCCTTCATCTTCTCCCTGATCAATAGCGTTTTTCAAATAATCAACAAAATCATATATAGATTTGAAGCTGTGTTTGTTGTAATGTTTAGCTTGATTTAATAGTTTATTCAGATTTGCGATTTGTTGTTTATGATTGCTGCGCGTTGATATAACAGACCAATAATCAGTATCTCTAAGAATAATTCTTATTAACTCCGGCAGATCAATCTTTCGTGAGATTATTAAATGATTTTGGATAAGGTTAAATGTTTTATTAACGAGTATATTTTTGTTTCCGTATAATTTTAGTTTTTCAAAATAATTTAGTCCGTTTTCCTTTGCTATGTCAAATATTAAATCATCGGATAAAGCATAAAATGGTGAACGCAGCACTGCTAATAAAGCGGAATCGTAAGAAGGATTAATTATAAACGAAAGATAACTGTAAACATCACTTACTACCTGCTGCTGATAAAAACCTTTTCCACCGATTATATTATAAGGAATATTGTATTGCGTAAGTTCTTTTTCAAGTTCGTCGAATGACTTTCTTTTACGCACCAAAATTGCAATATCTCTTAATTCCAAAACTTTACTGTTTACAAGCTCAATAATTTTTAGAGCAACCAGGTTGGCTTCTGAATTAGATGATTCTGGATTAATGAGCAGAAATTGTATTTCTCCCGTTTCAACATCCTCTCGTGTGCTAACAAGATTACTTGCCTCGACCTCATTGAATCCAACATCAGGATCGGCAAACAATCTAGAAAAAATCTGGTTGCAAAAAAAAGCAATTTTGGGTGACACTCTGAAGCTATGAGGCAGTTGAAGAATTCCGCTGGCGGTAGATTTTTCTTCAATTATCTCTTTCGTTTTTTGAAATACTTTTAACTCGGCGTCCCTAAACATGTAAATACTTTGTTTTTCATCGCCAACTACGAAAAGGTTGCCGCTATTAAGATTATTGAGAATAGGGATAAATATATTGTATTGTGTTTCGTTTGTATCCTGGAATTCGTCTATCATAAAGTAGTTATACTTTTCTGCCAAGGAATTCCGAACGTTCTCATTTTGAATAAGTTTTTCACTAAAATGCAGTAAATCTTCATAGTCAAGATATCCGTATTTTTTTTTAGTGATGGTATAATTATCCGAAATCTCGATAATATTATTTATTAATATCTTTCCAAAGTGAGCTAATGTTTTTTCGGCTTTTGCGGAGTCTTCGTTCCATTCGAAAAATTTAAGATCTTTATAAAAATTTTGAAGACTGGTTTGAAAAGACTGGAACATTTCCACATCTTTATTTAAGTATCCTCGTTTACGCAATTCATTTTTCTGCGTAAAAATCAGTGCCTGTAAATTTAATAGCAAGCCATAATTATTTTCCGCGCCGTATTTTCCTACAAGGCTGTTTAATATTTTTTTTACTTCAATCGCAATGTTGTTGGATTTGTCGCGCGCAAAAACTTCTGCATTAATTTCGGAGACAAGTTTCAACAGATTATCAATTCTTTTCTCAATTACTGAAGAATATAATTCATTAAACTCACGTCGATATTCATTCTCAATAAATTCTGTTTCTGAGTCTTTAATTTTTTCATATACCAATCGAACGGTTTTAATTTTATTTAATGACAATTTTAGCTGTCCGATTAAAGCGTTTACAGATCCCACCACACGAATAAGATATTTAATATCTTCATTTTCTGTAGAAATTAAACACTTATTTATATGATCCATTATTTCTTTTTCAATTAATTCTTTTGCGGCTGAAGGATCTATTAGGGTAAAACCAGCGTCAAGTCCGGCCTGAGGCGAAAACTCACGTAAAAGTTCGGAACAGAATGAATGGATTGTGGAAATTTTAGCCGATACTAACTGACGTCTTATTCTCACAAGTTTATTTAGAAGTTTACCATCGCTTTCAGTCTCTATTCTGGAATCGATTTCTTTCGCAATTTTTTTATAAAGTTCCGAAGCGGCTTTATCTGTGAATGTTATAGCCACAATCGAGTTAAGAGAGATGTTTTCTGTTAGAGCTATTTCAACGAATCTTTTAGCAAGTACAAAAGTTTTGCCCGAACCGGCATTAGCTGTTAATAATATATGTTTTTTAAAATCGAGTGCTTCTATTTGGTAAGGGGTTAGAAGAGTCATTAATTTTTAACCGGGAATTTAATTATTAAAGTTGTTCCTTGAGAAGAAGTTTCCTCAATAGAAAGTTCTGCACCTATCAAATCGAAAAAACGTTTTGCCATATGCAACCCCAATCCCATACCTTCTATTTTGGTTGTAAAGTTAGCATCAAAAATTCTGTGCTTAATGTTACCCGGAATCCCCTGTCCGTTATCCTTTACTCTAAGCATTATATATTCGGGGTTAGAATTTATAATAAAATAGACTTTATCAGCGCTGGCTTGTATTGAATTACGAATTAAATTTACAAGAGTTCTTTGAAGTTGTTCACTATCCGCTTCAACTAAACAATTATTTTTTTCCAAAATATGAATTATTTCAATTCTCCCATCCGAATACAAATTAGTAACATTATTTATAGTATCTACAAGATTAACTTTTTCTTTTTTAAGATCAGGCATTTTAGCAAAATTGGAAAACTCAGACGCAATATTTTTTAAAATATCAATTTGTTTAATAACCGTATCGGTAACTTTATTAAATATATCCTCGTATTTAGGAGAGTTGTCTTGCTTAGCGGCTATTAATTGCTGAACTGCTAATTTCATTGGAGTTAACGGGTTTTTAATTTCGTGAGCAACCTGTTTAGCCATATCCCGCCAAGCAGCTTCTCTTTCCATTTCAGCCAATTCTTTTTGATTTTTATCCAATTCTTTTACCATTATATTAAAACCATCTACAAGTTCACTTATTTCTCCCCTAATATTTTCATCAACAGAAATGTTTAAGTTTCCGGCAGCTACAGCCTTTGTTGCATTTGTCAGTTTTCGTATGGGGTAGGATATCTGATTAGCTAGAATTGTACTAAAAATTATTATAAGCAAAATAGCAAATGAGTAACTGCCAAACAGAAAAATATCAACTTCAAGAGCGCTCATTGGCAATTGTATAGAATTAAAAACATCACTCACTTTAATCAAATAATTCCGCCCGCCAATATTTGCTTTGTGATAGAAGGAATGATAATCATAATTTTCAATTTGTTCGTCCACCACATATTCGGAAAGTCCTGTTAATACAAAATTTTTATATACTTTTGCATTTAATATTGGTGAAATAAGTCCTATATCATAATAGATTTGTTCGGAACTGAAGATCAGATTTTTGTCTGTGTACAAGTCAAAATTAATTCCTAAATCCCTTGTTGCCTTTTCCAATGTAGTATAGCTGATAGAAGAATCCGACAAAGCATATTCAGTTAAAAATTCCTCCACATTATCGGCTCTTTTGCCAAGTTTATAATAAATTGCCGCCGTATTTTTTTCTTCAGTTAAATTCCTGAAATAAAATGCCAACAAAACCAGCGGTAATGTGGAAATAAAAATGAAAGCTACAAGGAGTTGTGTTCTGAATGAATACCGCAGCTGAAAAATTTTCCTGAAATAAAAAATGTAGCCGATAAATAAACCAGTTAAAATAAATATTGAATGAACAAGAAATATTTTAAAAAAATCGAATAAACTCCATGACAAATCTTTCTCTGCGAGTGCGACGGCAATTATTCTGTTTTTAAAATCATTTTTTATTTTTTTTACATATACTATGTGTTCAATATTATTTAGGGGGATGTTTAACCAGGCTTCGTTGCGCAAATTAAACTGAGCGTTTAATATAACATTGGTTTCGTGCTTAGAAAGGATCAAATCAGTATAATAGTTTACAAGTTCATTATTCTGAAAATCGAATATTTTAAGTTGCTTAATATTAACAGGACTATCTTCCAAAGCTTTTGAAGAAGTGAAAAAATCCGGATTTTCTTCGAATCCCAACGAATACATATCAAGCAAGACCGAAACTTCCAGATAACCGAGTAGAATATTTTTTTTATATAAAGGCTGAATTGCACGAATAATTTTATTTGGCGAATAAGTAATAAATGTGTTTGTTATTCTCAATTTGGTTAAAGAGTCGCCGGGTTCAGACCAATCCCACATATAATTTTCGTAGAACTGGTATCCATACTTACCAAGCAGCATTTTATCCCGTCCAATAATATTTACAAGCGAACTTATATTTTCTTTTTCGAACTGAGAGTTACTCCACAACTGAAAAGCGATAGCGTTGTAATTTTTTTTATCATTGTTGCTAAGATGATTTATAATTTTATTCTGAAATTCTTCATTCTCAACAGTTGTTTTTACAAGTTGTTCTATATACTCCTCTTCAGGTTTAACAAATTGATATGCAGTAGTTAATAACGATTTTTTCTCGTAATCCGAATTATAGTAAGTAAGATAACTTATTGTTATAAGTGAAGTGAGGAATAGGATTGAAACGGTAAAGGTGGCAGATACGCTTTTTTTGTCCAATAAATGATAAACGAAAATAAATATAATAAGTATGGAAATAATTCTTAATAGAGGTGTGCCCTGTGGTTGTTTCTGAAACAAATCGAAAACCAATGCCATCAACTGAAATAAAACAAAAGTTATAAAAAACGCTTTAGTTCTTCCGGAGTTAAAAAGTTTTTCCCAAAAACTTACAAAAAGTATTGAAACAAAAACTAAAATAAGTACAGAAGAAATTCCAAGTATAAGAATATTAAAATCCATTAAAAGCGTCGGCAAATCCGGTAATAGAGAAGGGTATTTAAAATACCGTAAAGTGGATTCAAAAATAATGCTTCTAATAGAGGCCCCGAAACCTCTTAGTATTAAAATAAAAGACAGCAATAAAAATGGACAAATAATAAAATACACCCATCTTTTAAAATTTAATTCCCTATTATCTTTCAGATATTGAATAATGTATTTTAGAGCGTTAAATAGAATTAAAATAATTATTAAACTGGTTACAAAAAACTCGAGAGGCGATTTAACCATTCCAAAAGCAAATTCAGAGGAAAAATATTTAGGATTACTTAAATCTGTGTCAACAATTTTCGAAGGGATTCCGAATAAAAATAATACTATTCTGAATAGCAATAAATAAGCGGATGAAACAATAAATTTAAAAGTTCTTAAACGGAATAAATTTTTATTTTTATAAACGAACAGACCTACAAGCAACATTACAGCTATAATAAAATATGATTCAATTCGTGTAAATGTTTCTCTAATAGAATTGATATAAGCTATTCGTGATGGTCTGTCAACAGTTACATATGCAATTGTATTATTAAAGGAATTGTAAACAGGGAATGCATATTTTCTACCGTCTCTTTCAGCCTCTTTTGTTGAAACAAATTCTACCAGAACTCTCGTGTTAAATTCTTTACTTAATCTATCTGAAATGCTGATTGGTTTATAATATTTACTGCTTAATGAGTAACCTTTTTCGAAGGGTAAACCTATATATATTTTGTAATCGCCAATTGTATCATAGGCAGTATAGAAAACTACGAGGTCTCCCTGGTAAAAAAAACATTCATTTTTCTTAAACACATTATTCGAATTAAAATTACCGCTAAGATTCCCCGCACTTGACCATGCAATCAGTTTGTCGTCTTTGTTATAAACCTGATAGAGGTATTGGCTGTATTTTACATCTTCAATTAACCCCATTACAATAACAATATCAGAGTCGTTTTCTATTTTAATTTTTCCAAAATCGGCTTTAAATTCAGCTAATTTTTCAATCAGATTTTTCTGATATTCGTTGAATATTTCTATGGTACCTGTTTCTATCTGGGATATCTTTTTTTGTGATACGGTCTTCCAATCGGCGGTGTATTTTTCAATTATTAGCGGTGTTGCTAAAGCGGTCAGTATTGTTAATATGAGTAGGATTAAAATACTAAATAGTATAGACCGGTTTTTATTTATTAGCTCCATAGATTCCGCCGATGATTTTTATTTTCAAAAGCCCCGAATGCTCTCCGGCTCCAAAATAACTGATGCAGCAAGTTAAATAAAAGATAAAAAAAAATCATACCGGTAAGGTATGCTCATTTTTTTTATTAAAATAGATTATCTTGAGATTATGTTTACTGCTGTCGGTTTTACAGTTCTTGACTTTGGAACTTTTAAGTTTTTGAGAAGTGTCTCACCTTCTATTAACTGATAAGCCCAATCAAATGTCATCCTCTGATTTAGAATATCTTTAATTCTAATTTTAGCGAAATGATTATCTTTAGTCCATATTACATATGTATGTCCTTTCTTCGCTTCAAGATATTTAATGTTATCTCCAGGAAATTTTTCAACCCAACCAGTATAAGGAGCTTTTACGATATCATATATATTTACTGTTGATCCCATATCCTGAATATCCGTGTCTTCCCAAACATTCAGATAATAGGTTCCATTGTAATTTTCAAAGAAAAAATCACTGTCATAATCATCAAAGGGAACAACACTAAATTCTGCAAAACTATAACCAGCTGAGTTGGGGAATTTTAGATAATCAAATATTGCCTGGTTAAATCCTTCCGGTCTTGCAATACCAACAACAGTATTATTACTTAAATCGCTTTCATTTCCATCATAGTCATATGCGGTAACGGCGTAATAATATACATCGCCGTTTTTTGCGTCAAAGTCCACATAATAATTTTCTTCGGTACTTCCGATTAATTCGAATTTGAAGTCGTTATAACTAAAATAGACATTATAGCCCGCAAGATCCGATTCACGATTATTATTCCAGGTCAGGTCAATTCTGCTATCACCCGTAATAGCTATCACATTTTGAGGTGCTTTAGGGGCGTCATAATCATAATAATCTCTGTTGTCTCCATGGCACGCTGTCAATAAAATCGAGGCGGCAATTGATATTCCCAATAATATTTTTCTGCTTTTCATTGTATCCCCCTTAATTGTGTTTTAGCTAATTGAATCAATTGTAATGCCAAACTATTTCGTTTAAAAGTAGCCCACTTTAAGGGAAATAAACCACGATTTAGATTTATTCATTCTTTAACTGTCGTAAATTGTATACAGATATGCATATTAGAGTTTACATCAAACACTATTTAATTTCAGTTATAAAAATTAATTTATTGATTTTTTTTAAACTGGGTTCGCAACAATTTTGAGGTTAGAATAACGGGGATTAAAAATGGGTCTGCTGCAATATGATAAATATTTAGCTACAATTTATAATTTAGTCAAAAATAATTTTCTCTATTTTTAATTCATTATTCTCAACAAAAGGTATTTTTAATTCCATTTCCCTGTTACTTTTTGGGTCTTTTACCTTCACAAGAATCCAACCCAGTTCAAAATATGGCATTTCTATACTTTCGCGAGTTTTTGTTTCAATTTTTAATTTGGAATTACGAATTACAATTGTTCCATCCTGCCCCATATCCAGTTTGTAATCATCTACTCGGATAAATTTTAAAGAAGTAATAGAAATTACCCTGATAGTATTATTATAAATAACCTTAAACGCTTTGTAACGGTTTAGTCGGCTTGTTGGAGCAATAAAACCATGAATGTAGAGAATATCTTCAAAGTCAAGATAGGTTTCGCCGGTAAAAAAAATTGTACCCGAAATTTTCGGTTCTGTATTTGTTTGCGCATTTACTTCGATTTCAGAAATAACAAACAACGACCAAAAAATCAGAGATATTATTAGAGGGCGGTTCATCAATAAGCTATTTTTTAGTTTAGAATTGAAAGATAAGACAATACACCAGTAATCACAACAAAATGATAACTGAGAAACCTTTAACCAAAGAATTTAAACTTCCCTGCTTATAAAGAACTTTTTGATCGGCAATGGTTTTATGGTATTAATTGGGGGAGGATAAAATTTTATATTGAAGAACAGGCTGTTTTCCCTTTAATTTGTTTTGTAGATCAAAAGGGAATAAAATGAAGTTTTATTCAATACGTCTTTTATACAAAAAAAGATTAAAAAATCTCGCATTAAATTTATCAATAGGAGCCGGGATATTTACAATTATTAATCTCATAATTTCATTGCTGACCGGATTTGGAATATTCAGCTGATCCCGACTCCCGACTGATTTAAATCGATTTTAACTCATTTTCGTAAAACATTTTCCCTTTATTTATTACTGCAACCGGTTTGCCTGTAAGCAGTCTTTTATCGAAAGGCGAATTTTTAGATTTTGATTTGAACGCGGATACATTAACAGTCCAAATATTGTGTGGATCAAATATTGTTAAATTCGCTTTTTCCCCCTCTTTAATTGAGGGAACATTAATGTTAAGAATTCTGCGCGGATTAATCGAAAGCTTATAAACCAAATCCGAAAGCGTTAAATGATTTTTATTGACAAGTTCGCTTAAAGTTAATCCCAGTTGCGATTCCAATCCTAAAATTCCGTTTGGCGCATAAATAAATTCCATTTCTTTTTCTTCAATTGAGTGCGGCGCGTGATCGCTCGCGATACAATCAATTGTTCCATCCTTAAGCCCTTCTATTACAGCCTCAAGATCCGCTTTACCTCTTAGAGGAGGATTCATTTTATAATTGGTATCATAAGTTTTCAGGTTATCATCTGTTAAAGTGAAATGATGGGGTGTGACTTCGGCAGTAACTTTTACACCACGCGCTTTCGCTTCACGCACGAGTTCTATTGAACGTTTTGAGCTTATATGTGCGATATGCACCGCTTTATTAAGGTATTCTGCCATAAGTATATCGCGACTTACCGTAATATCCTCAGCAACAGTAGGAATTGAAGGGAGCCCAAGTTGAGTTGAAACGAGACTTTCGTTCATTGCGCCGTCGGCTAAAGATTCATCTTCACAGTGTTCTATTATAGGGGCATTATACATTCCAGCGTATTCAAGTGCATTACGTAACAATGCGGCTGTTTTAACAGCTACTCCATCATCGGAAAAAGCTACCGCGCCTGCCTCGTATAATTCGGCTATTGGCGCCAAAGCTTCACCTTTTCTATCAACACTAACAGCGCCAACTGGATAAACATCCACAAGATGATTTGAAGCTTTTTCTTTGATAAGCTTTATAACCTCGGCTGAATCCGCAGCCGGATTTGTATTTGGCATGCATGCTATACCTGTAAATCCCCCTGCCGCGGCGCCATTGCACCCTGTTACAACTGTTTCTTCATCCTCTCTGCCCGGTTCGCGCAAGTGAACATGCATATCAAATAATCCCGGTACGCATACCATATCGTTAAAATCAAAAATATTATTTTCTTCCACTTCGGAGCTTTTAATATTTCCAATCTTTTCGATAATTCCGTCATTTATTAATAAGTCTGCTTTTTTATCCAATTTCTGTTCGGGATCCAAAAGATTTAATCCTTTGAGTAAAATTTTCATTTTATTTCCTTTTTAATTAAGGTCTTGTTCCTAATAAATATAAAACCGCCATTCTAATGGCAACACCGTTAGTTACCTGATTTAGAATGATTTGATAAGGCCCGTCGGCCACTTCTGATGATAACTCGACACCACGGTTAATTGGACCCGGATGAAGAATTAATATTTCTTTATTATGTTTTTCAAGCCTTTCGACCGTAATGCCAAAATAATTATGATATTCCCGTAGTGTGGGGAAAGTACTATTTGCTTTTCGCTCAATTTGAATACGAAGCACGTTGAGTACATCGTGCTCTGAAATTGCTTTATCTATACTGTTATAAACTTTTACTCCCAATTTTTCTATGTCTTTTGGAATCATTGTAGAAGGGCCGCAAACCGAGACCTGAGCCCCCATTGAAATCAATCCGTAAATATTTGACAAAGCAACACGACTGTGAGTTATATCGCCTACGATACATACTTTTAATCCTTCAATTTTTCCAAGTTTTTCGCGAATAGAATACATATCAAGCAACGCCTGTGTTGGATGTTCGTGCCTGCCGTCGCCGGCATTAATTATATTTGCTTTAGATATTTTAGTAAGATACGCAGGTACTCCGGCCGATTCATGACGCACAATAATCATATCAACTTTCATCGCTTCTATGTTTCTTACAGTATCTTTAAATGTTTCCCCTTTTTTTGTACTGCTGCTTGCGGTGGAAAAATTGATTGTATCAGCAGATAATCTTTTCTGAGCCAGCTCGAAAGAAAGCCGGGTGCGGGTTGAATTTTCATAAAATAAATTTACTATAGTTTTCCCCTGTAGTGTGGGTACTTTCTTAATAGGTCTTTCCAGAACTTCCCTGAAAGTTGTTGACGTATCTAAAATTAATTGAATATCCTCGCGCGGAACCCCTTGCAGACCTAACAAATGCGGACTAGATAATGGCATATTAATTCTCTGTGTTAATGTTTGTAATATCAATTAAATAAACTGCATCTTCAGAATCTATTTCTTTTAATCGTACTTTTACCTCTTCGTTAATTGAGGTGGGAATATTTTTCCCAACAAAATCGGCTACTATTGGCATTTCGCGGTGACCCCTATCGACAAGCACACAAAATTGAATTGTGTTGGGGCGTCCTAAATCCATCAGCGCATCAAGAGCCGCTCTAACTGTTCTTCCTGTGTACAAAACGTCATCAATTAATACGATGTCTTTTTCAGTCAAGTCAAACGAAATGTCTGTAACCGAAACTTCGGGCTGTTTAAGCCTTGTGCGGAAATCATCCCTGTACAATGTTACGTCAAGTACACCAAGAGGGATTTCCGATTTATCAATTTCCCTAATTTTATCTTGAATTCTGTGGGCTAAAAATTCACCTCGCGTACGCATTCCCACCAAAACGATATTTTGACTCCCTTTGTTGCGTTCGAGAATTTCGTGCGAAAGTCTTGTAATTGTTCTTTGAAGCCCAATTTCATCGATTATAATTGCTTTTATGTCCATATACAAAAAATCCTCTTTGACTTTCGTCGCAGAGGTCCTCTATTTAGTTTTATATTATTTTTTTGTTCCATCCTTCTTTACCTCTCCGGATAAAATTAAAGGAAATATTTTATTCAAAAAAAATAAATGAATTATGTCTTAATGACAAGTGAAATGTTTGGAATAAAATTTTTTAGTCGGAACTCCAAACAAAACAGACAAGGTATTCCGCCTTTTATTTCCAATTTTACATCTAAAATCTCTTCGGCCAATTTCGAAAGTCAAAATATTTGTTGCAAGATTTAAGTAAAAATACATTTTGTCGGGGCGATCCCGATTTATCGGGACGATCTCTTCGTCCAATTTGGAAAGTCAAAATATTTGTTTCAAGATCTAAGTAGAACTACAATTTGTCGGGGCGATCCCGATTTATCGGGACGACCTCTTAGGCCAATTTCGAAAGTCAAAATATTTGTTGCAAGATTTAAGTAGAAATACATTTTGTCGGGGCGATCCCGATTTATCGGGACGACCTCTTCGGCCAATTTGGAAAGTCAAAATATTTGTTGCAAGATTTAAGTAGAAATACATTTTGTCGGGGTGAT
>Ga0180007_10001844_pt1 | contig 26779 bp, 25 predicted proteins | sample MM_PC_MetaG_FD_121122 | JGI IMG/M metagenome (GOLD analysis project Ga0180007, IMG submission 121122) | Groundwater microbial communities from the Aspo Hard Rock Laboratory (HRL) deep subsurface site, Sweden - MM_PC_MetaG | ecosystem: Environmental > Aquatic > Deep subsurface > Groundwater... | reverse complement strand
GACAGCATGGAATACCGATCGAAATAACCGGCAAACCAAGGTGGACTGGCAGTTTCGCACGAATGACGCTCGTATCAAGCTAAAACGGCTATATCCGAGACTTTAAAATATACACTGTACTAGTACGATAAAATCTCTCAACGAACATCCAGTATGCAAAGAGAAAGAATTTTCAAGCGTTATTTTTGATATACAGGGTTCACCGGAAATAATACTTGGAAATATAACATTTATTAGCACTCCAAACATGATAGAGGCTTTTGGAAATTCGATACTAAAAATTGACCCGCCAGAGATAGAAAAAACACCAGTTAGAATAAGTGCATTATTTTGTGATAAGTCTGGAAATGAAATTGCGAGAATTCATAAAAATGAGTGGTCTGGCAATTCTGCAAATTGGGATATTAAAAATGAGAATAATAAAATTACTATCAGGAATGGCCTTAGACAAATTGCCTTGATTTTACGTGTAATATCACCAACGGCCTTGATAATAGAAAGACTCAACATGTTTTATGGAGGGTTTCGATTTGTAGCATCCGAAGGTAATCCAACGACTGTATTCTTACCCGATGGTAATGTTTGGTTTAAAACCAATGGCATGAGGATGATTAGCAACGCTCACGGGATTGTAATTAAATAGTTGATTAATTTTTTCAAACTAACAAGTTTAACCATGGCATTCAGCGGATAGCAAAAAGCGTTCGTCCGCTGATGCTGGCGATGGGGAGCGGCCCGCATGGTTTTTTCCCTGATGCGCCCAAAAAACTCTGCATCACTACCAGACCGAATCATTGCTGTTTCCCCGGGGGCAAAACTGTTTTCCGCAGCGGTCCGAACGGCAGGTATCTTTTATGATTTTTTTATGGTATAGTCGGACGCCGTTTACTGGAAACGGTCGTCGTTCTGTAAATTTTCAGGAATACCGGGAAAGTTTATGTAAAATGAATGGTACTGCTTAAAAGGAGCATAAAATGGCAGAGGCAAAAAAAGGCGATAGCGTTAAAATTCACTATACCGGCAAACTTAATGACGGCACGGTTTTCGATTCATCGGCCGACCGCGATCCTTTGGGATTCACCATTGGCAGTGGTCAGGTGATTCCCGGATTTGAGGAGGCGGTGATCGGCATGAGCCAAGGGGATTGCAAAAATGTGACGATCCCCGTGGATAAAGCGTATGGGCCGCGCAATGAGGAGCTGATAATGCCTTTCCCCAAGGATCAGGTGCCGACCGGTTTAAATCCCGAGGTGGGACAAAAGCTGCAGTTGGGCGGTCCTGACGGCGAACCAGTTTTGGTTTCAGTGGCGAAAATTACGGACGAGCATATCATTCTTGATGCCAATCCCCCGCTGGCTGGAGAAGAGCTGATCTTTGATATCGAGCTGGTGGAGATCGCTTAGTCCGGACCGGTCCAATGATCGTCCACAAATTCTCAGCATCAGTTTTCAGGATATCTTCTGGTCGGTTGGTGCCGCAAAGAAAAGAGGACGCCTAGCCGGAAGATGGCCAGTGTATCTGCTGATCACGCTATCGTGAGCGAGGGGTTCCGGCGAATTCCTACCACTTTTCCCTGTGCACACATTCACTTCTGAAACGCGTGCGGGCCTCGGGCTTTTCGGCCGGCCAGCCCAAGGCGATGGCGCACATGGGAATAATGCCCTCCGGCAGTCTGAACATCTTTTTTATCCCTTCCATCCGCTCCTCTCGGGGATGGACGCCGAGCCAGCAGGAGCCAAGACCTGAAGCGTTGGCGGCCAGCAGGATGTTTTCCACCGCGGCACTTAAATCCTGCAGCATGTATGATTCCTTTTTGTCATGGGCCCGGTTGATGTCGCCGCAGACCACAAACGCGGCGGTTGCCTGACGCAGCATCTTGCCGTGGGGCAGAATGTCTGCCAGTCTGTCCAGATTTTCCCGGCGGCGGAGCACGATAAAATGCCAGGGGTCCCTGGCTACTGCCGAAGGAGCGGCCATTCCAGCCTCCAGAAGATCGGTCAGTATCTCCTCCGGCACCGTTTTATCCTCATATCTGCGGATACTGCGCCTGGTAAAGATAAAGTCCAGTAGATGGTTCATGCTCATTCTCCTTTTTGATCCCAATGATTTGTTACTGATGACGTTTATTGCCGGTTTTCAATCTGCGCCTCTTGAGAACGGAGCATTATGAGGATGACTTCAGAGCAAATATCGCCTTTGCCGCCAGCAGGAACCAGGGTGTGCCGTGCATGAAAAAATCGAACCAGTCGATGGGCCGGACCAGTTGGCCTTTTACCAGCATCTGCAGTTTTTCCCAGATGTGGGGTGGATGAAAGGGAGCAAGGCCGATGGTCAGGCATGCGACGATAAGTACCGCCCAGGGAATGGCTGCGAGCAATTTTTCCATCTGACTTTTTTTTGATTATACAGAAGTGTCGCTTAAGGTATAAGGAAACAATGAGATTCCACTATGCAAAAAAAATCGGAAAAAGTCGAAATATTTTGACCATGGGCGAAAAAATTGCCTTTTCTGTTCCCATAATGTCTGGCCGGGATTGCATGTTTTCCTGCACCGTTGATTGAGGGTTTAGAAAAAATATGGATTTCCTGCTCCTTCTGTCTGTTGCCACATTCATCGGAACAGCAGTCTTCGGGCTCCAGGGGTTTCGCGGCGCGCGTCGCATAAAGTGGCTGGACGATATTGCTCCCCTGGATGATGAGTGCCAGCCTTCTGTTTCCATTATCATTCCTGCCTTGAATGAGGAGGAAAATATCCGCACGGCGCTGTTGTCGGTGCTGGCTCTCGATTACAGGCCGCTGGAGATAGTAGTTGTCAACGACCGGTCAACCGATGCCACCGGCGCCATCCTTGAAGAGATCAGCGCCCTGCATCCGCAGCTTAAGGTAATGCATGTCAGCGAGCTGCCCGGGGGATGGCTCGGCAAGAATCATGCTCTGCACCTGGGGGCGGGGCGGGCAAGAGGAGAGTATCTTCTTTTCACGGATGCCGATGTCGTCATGGAGCCCTCCACCTTGAAGAGGGCAATGGCGCGGATGCGGGCCCGCAATCTGGACCATCTCACCCTTTTTTTCAGGGCTGTTTTGCCGTCGAGTCTGCTGCAGATGGTGGTGATCGAATTCGGGGTCAGCCTGATCAGCTATCTGCAGCCATGGAAAGCCGCGGATCCGGGATCAGATAAATTCATCGGCATCGGTGCATTCAACCTGGTGAGGACTGCCGCATACCGCAAGGCAGGAGGCCATGGGGCCATCAGACTGTGTCCCCTGGATGACATCATGCTGGGCAAACTCCTCAAAATGCATGGCTTTGCGCAGGAATGTCTCTATGGCTATCATTTCATTGCCGTGAAATGGTATGGCTCGATCAGGGAGATGGTCAGAGGGCTCAGGAAAAACACCTACGCGGCCCTTGATTACAGCTTTACCCAGCTCTGTGTCCTCACCTGCCTGCAGCTCATCTTCAGCATCTGGCCGCCATGGGCCTTGTTTTTGACAGAGGGGGCGACACGGCTCTGGGCAATCTCGCCGTTATTGTTCTGCAGGGAACTCTGTTTGTCATGGCGGCGCTTTACAGCGGAATTGCCAGCCGGCACGTCATCTGGTTTCCACTGACGCCATACATAAGACTTTTTATGACATGGAAGGCAGTGCTGACGACCATCCTGTATCAAGGCATTGTCTGGCGCGGAACCTTTTATTCCTTACAGGAATTGAAAAAGGGGAGGCTGGTTTGAAAACTGAAAGGAGTCCTGCTGCCGGCAATCTTTCATTCCGACAATCTGAGGCAAGCTGGCGGGTTACAAAGTTAAACCGTCTTCCGGGGGCGGGGTTCTCTGTAAAAGGTGTTGCTGGCCTGAGTAAAGGTCTTCGGTCAGTTTCTCCACCGCATTCATCCAGTGCGCTACTGCTTTGCACAAAGGCGATTTATCGGTATTATCCCGGCATACCGAAATATTTCCGTGGGTGAGGACGTACTGCATGCCGGGCAGCGGTCGGATGCTGAGATCGGGCGGGGTGCGGGTCAAGCTCATGACCGTAGGACGTACATCGCCCAAAAGGCCGAGCAGCATATCCGGCAATCGGTAGAGCGGCAGATTTCCGACCGGAACCGGGCCAGCTTCTCCGTCAATGATGATTAGAGGGGTTTGCGTCATGGTGGCAAACATGTCATCCGTGAACTCACTGCGATCTGTGGCGAGCACTCTCGATTCTGCAAAGGCTTCGTAGTTGTTGCCCAAAAACGGCAGATGATCCCCGAACAGCACGATCAGGCTGTTTGGATCAACCTGGCGCAGTTCCTCGAGGAAGTCCATGAGTTCACGGGATTTGTAGTAGATCGTGTTGGCATATGCCTCCACCAGCGGCTCAGCGCTGGCTGCGGTAATCACCGGGGGGCGCGCGGGGCCGAGCGGGTAATCCTGGTGGCCGAAGAAGGTCAGTACGTAATTAAGCACCGGCACGCCGCTTTCCAGCAAGGGCTGGATACGCGACAGGACCTGGCGATACAGGGAGGCGTCACTGAGGAATTCCCGGTTCATGTCGTCCAGCTCGAAGTTATCTCTGGACCAGTAGTGCTGGAATCCCACCCGCCGGTATGCGTGCACCCGGTTCCAGAACATGGCCACGTTCGGATGGGAGACCACGGTGGTATAGCCATCCTCGGCCAGGTGCCGGGGCAGACAGTAAGCGTCCTGGCGCAGTCTGCCTTCAAAGAACACCGCATCTTGGGTGACCGGAAATCCGCACAACGCCTCGAACTCGGCATTCGCGGTGTAGCCGCCGAATACGGGGGACAGCGCATGTGAATTTTCCGATGCCGCCCACAGCGCCCGGAATCTGGGATCAAGCGGGTCTTGAGACAGCTCGGCCGAGCGAAGCAGGGTCGGATCCCAGAATGACTCAAGCACGATAATGTGGACATTGCGTTGGGGCTGGATTTCGGCGCCATCAAAGCCTGCGGGTACGAAAAAGCCGGGATTTAAGGTTTCCACAGCAACTCTTACCTCGGTGGGAGTCGGGTCGGCGACCTGGAGGGCCAGGTAGCGGGCGCTCTCATGCATGAGGTGGAACAGCAGACCGCGATTCTGGAAATTGCCCTGCTGATCCCAGACCGAGTTGCCGAACCAGCGGTCCATCGCCCCTGTCACCACGGTCGGTATCTGGGTCACTGTCAACATGACCGCGCCCAGCAATCCCGCAGTAAGCCAGGTCCGCCGTCTGCGCAACTGCAGCATGCCCAGCAGGAGCAGCGCAGCAGAGGCGCTGAGTCCGGTCAACAAGGCGAACTGCCAGCCGTGCAGGATCAGGAACAGGCTGCGCACCGCCCGGAAGTCGTCCGGCATGATCGGTCCGCCGAGCATGGCCACTTTGGCGGCGTTTACCAGATGTACGAGAGCCAGCAGAACCGGGAGAACAGAGACAAACCAGGCAGGACTCCGGGCCAGGGCGTAGAGCGCCGCACCAAGGAGCAGATGGGCGAACAGATCCATTGGAATGGCGCTTGGCTGGATCGCCACATCAAACCACAGCCAGGTGACGACCTGCAGAAGCACGTAATAGAGGCCGGTGAGACCAAGGGCCGCGGGCCAGCAACTTCCAAGCGTACAAATGTCTAGGGGAGAGTTGCTATGCTTCATCGGATTTCACGGGAGTAATGATAAAAGATGGTCAGATGATAAATTTACCTTCTGGGTTAAGCTGGTTGGATAAAAATGCTAGTTTCTTATCTCATGTCAGCCATGACATTGAGGGAACAAATCCGGCATTTTTATCACCTGATATGATGATATTAATTATCACGAAGTTGTGCCGGTGTCAATGATTAGTTTTATGATTAATTATCAATGAAGGGACCTTGTAAAACGTTAAAACAAGGCCTGTTATGGTATTATCGCCATTGAGATGAGACCAAATTTTACTCTCCCCTCCTAATGGATCAATGTGACAGACCTGGCATTCGCTTCCTGTCTTTTCCGCATACTCTTCGGTTGCATATCCTGCTGGAACAAAAAGAACTGCCAGCAAAAAGAGAATTGAGATTGTCGAGATGTTCAATTGGAGTTTGTTCATGTTTGTGTTTGTGACAGCGAAAGTCAGGGCCGCTAATGGAGCCAAAGAACATGCCCGGCAAACCAGCCTCAGTTCCTGGCGTGTGATCAACGCAAATTGTGTTTGCCCGTCAGGGCGTGAATTCATGGGGTTAAAGCCCCCATGGGTGAGCCTGTATCAGGAGTATGTCTAGGTCAGGAAGGGGTCTGCTTTTGGCTTTTGATTAGCCTTTTTTGAATTAGAAAAGTCAACGGCAGACTTGACCCCCTTCCCCTCTTCCCCTTGCCATTGGTCCCGTCCCCGTTGGTCCGATTTAATTATTTAAGAGCGTCCCCATTTCCCTCAGCCTCAGAGCGTCCCTGATATGCTTCATTACCGCATTTTTTCTGGCCTGATATATTCACCTTTATCATCAAAAACCTTATGCAGCATTAAGCCGTAGCTGTTAACAATCCGACGCAGGAATTCCAGTAACAATGTGTCTTTATCAAAAGACCGAGAAAGTACCTCTGTGTATTTCAAAATGGTTGAATTGACTGGAAAGCCATGTAATCCTTGACTTCGATCGTCTTCACGGGAGTACAAAGTTGTGGAAGCAGTATTTACAACAGCGCCACAAAAGGTCATATAATTGAAGGGCAGAAGTGTTTCCCAAGCAAGGGCCAGCCAGTTTAACCCAAATTTTGCTATTTCTGTTAAATCCGTATATCTCAGCACTCGTGAGGCACCCTTTAAATCGACACCAAGCTCCTTTGAGACGCCTGTGACTTGATTAACACTGTCACCAAGTTCACAGAAATATTCGCAATGACCTACACGAAATATTTGTACAAAGTGTCCGCTACTATTATGCGTTGCTAGTGAATCTTGATTTGCTATTCCGAATTCGGTTGGTCTAGTTCTATAACGATTTACCTGTTCGCCAGATGGATAACCATTAGGGATTCGCGTTTGTTCCAAAATATCAGTGACAGATTTATCCAATGGATTCAGTGCGTCGCTAAATACTCGCAGAGGAGTTAGACTTAGGACCATTCCGACTTCACCACGACCATATTCAATCCATGATAGTTCGCGCTCGGCGAGAAAAGAGGTGTTGTCTATAGGGGAGACCTTGATTCCACCAATGCCAAGTTGCTCAGATACCCAGGCTTCGTGATGGGCCTTTATTACCCGGAGGCGCTCAACTGGCCATGCAGTAAAATCCTTATCAATCTCGACATGGTGTGTTGGGCAAAGGAGGATGAGGTTATCGTAAGAATCACGGTCAATTATACATGACGTCATAAGTAATTGCGCATGACTTTAAAATTCCATCGCTCTCTCGCAAGTGCGATAAAGAAGGTTTGGGGCATTATGCGCAAGAATTAATGTCGTCGTGTATAGATCATGGTTCCCCCTTGGTCCATTTTGGGACTGGCCAACAACATGCGCCATCTCACCCAATGTTTCCAAACTCCCGTCGGCGGTGAGTTCGAGTTTACATATTGCGCAGCGATTCCCAGAGCGACCCCACAAAATTTTGATATCTTTGTCTCGCATTGCTTTTTATTCCATTTGCATATCGATAGAATTCACTTGCCGCCGCTGTTCAGGCGGTCAAGTGTAATGACTGGTGGGTGATTTTTTTTATTCTTTTTAACATGGTTATATAGTATGAAATATCAACTCATTAGAAAAATTTTAATGATATTAAAGGGGGGTTGGTATGGATACTAAGGAAAACAAGCTTACTATAAAAATATGTAATAGCAAGCCAATTGAACTTATTGATTTCACTGAATGTTTTCTTGGTGTCGGGCAACAATATATACGATTCTTAACGAGAAATCCAGAGGTTGCAGAGGCAAAGGATATAAGGCTGTTCATCAAGGAAGTCAGGCCGGGAAGTACCATTGCAGACCTTATTCCTCTTGCTCCATATGCATTACCTTTTATACAAAATGTAAACAGCATTATCGGGTTTTCACGGTACATGCATGATTTTACAAAATATCTCCTTGGGGCAGAAGATAGGCCAAAAAATATAGAAAAACCAGACTTTGAGCAGTTTAACAAAATAACAATGCCAGTTTCTAAAGATAATTCTTCACAATTTAATTTAACTGCTGTTGTTAATGGAGGTATTCATCAAACTTTTAATTTTGGGCATCTTGAGGCGAATGCCATGCAGAATACAATTGCCAGAGAGATAGCAACGCTTGCCAAGCCGATTGAAAGATTACAGAAAAAAGTTCTCCTGTATTGGTATCAGGCAAGAAATGACCCTAAAAGCAAGGTTGGAGATAAGGCAATAATAGAAAGCATTACCACTACTCCATTAAAGACAATTTTTGCTTTTGATTCTCTGAAACATGAAATGCTGTTTGTGGCACAAGATAATCCATTTTATTATGCGTATATTGTTGACGTTGTAGTTGATACGATTCAAGAGAGACCAGTAACATACAAGATTGTTGAATTCTATGAAAAATTCCAAAAACCAAATATTGAACAAGATGGGGCTCAAAAGTCGTTATTCACCACCTAACGCGGGCTTCAGCGGGCGGCGAAACCGCTCCGCTGGGAGCGCTTGTTAGGGCGAACATAGTCATGAGTCGACTTGCTACGAATTTTATTTTCTCTCATTTCTCTTCTTAATCTCTGCGATAATCTCGCTTTTTCTAGCTTCACAATCCTCAATTACTATTTTCCTAATAGTGCTTGGACTAACATTTGGGTTTTTATAGGCAGTACGAACAGCACGAATATTCTCTCTCCTATCCAGGTAATGCTCAGGCTTTTTCCATTCCGCGCTATTAAATTCCTCTAACCATTCACTAATAGACATCATCGATCTACTCTCTGCTGCGTGCTTAGCTTGATTAGCTGCATTTCTACAGATCAAGGATGCCTCAAATTTAGGCGTATTAAATGGCCATATCGCATCTGCAATAGCAGGATTTGACGAATAAAATTCGAAAACAATAATAAGGATTATGAAAATCTTGCCTTTATTCATATTGGAAATCGCTTGCATGCGAAGCTCGTTATTAACGACTAAGCTCAGCCGCGCCGCCAGGGGCGTGTTCGTAAGCCAAGGCCGTTCCCGGCGTCGGCTGAAGTGCCTGGTGTACGCCCGGCATGGGAGTGAACTTATGGGGTTCAAATCCCCTGTAAGTGTTCCTGTGTTAAGTGAATAACTTAGCATAAATTACTAGCCGATGGCAAGGGCGTTACCGTGAGGTAGGGAAAATTCAGGAATTCTGAAAAAAATATCATCAGGTTGTTATGTTATAACCCACATTCCACACTCCTTTTTGCAGTGTGGCGACTAATTTTTTCAAAGTCAAGGAGGCGGATGTGTAGATGTAAAGATTTCCTCTGTGAGGCCAAGTGCCTTGATGTAAGCTCGTTGGGCAGGGGATAAAGGTTTTTTCAACAGGTCATGGGGTCAGGGTCATGGGTCATGGGGTCATGGGTCATGGGGTCAGGCTTGACTTCTTGACATTCACCTCATGACCAAGGCATAAAAAGGCAAAATGTCAAGCCTGACCCCACTTGCCCATGCTGGCGATTGAAAGAGCGGATGCGGTCAAGGCTTCGAAGTCACTGGCAAATATGCTGCAAAAGCGGACATTTTACCCTCGCAAGAAGACAGCATTTTTCTTGAATGGAGTACTTTTTTCTCTTGACGAGGGCCTTTTAATGACTGACCCCTTCCATTTGTCTAACTCCGTCGTAACCGATCACTTTCGTGGCTGCGACTTCTGATTGGTGCACTTTCCCACTGCAACTTTTGCAGCAGCCCAGTCAGACGAATCTACAGAAAACTTTTCGTTCATGTGTTTGAAAGAGACGTTATCGGTATATATCCACACGGCAGCTTGTTTGGCTTGTGTCGATAAAGTCGCACCCTCGCGCATAATACAGGCCACCGCCGGATCAGGTGATTCCAGTATAAAAACAGTTTTTGAAGAAGGGTTCTCCTTTTCGAACTCGGCGCAGTAAACCTCCAGAATATACTTCGTAGGCTTTTCCGAGACCTCGATCACCGACATCGGCTCATACTGATTTTCATTGACAACCCTTCCTCGTACGCTAGCTATGACCATGCTTTGGAAGGTTTTACTGCCGCTACGCAACCAAGTTCCAGGGGATATCGTGACCTTCAATGTCCCCGAGCCAGCTTTCGGTGTCTTCGCTACCACAAGGATAACTGCATCCCCACTACTTCCACCGGTACCTGAAAACAATGCGGTTGCTTTCCCTGCCGTCACAGCGGCAGACAACTCTTCAGCATTGGCATCTGGATGAGATGCAATTAGAAATATGAACATCCACAGTGCTTGAAGGAGCAGATTTTTCCGTTTCATAATTACTCTCCTATCGCTAGAATTCACTTGCCGCCGCAGTTTGGCGGTCACAAAAAATAGGGTCAGGTCTTGAAATATAAGTTTTATCGGCCATAAGACTTCCAATTCAGGATTCAAGACATGACTCTTTCATGTGCCCGTTGGCGTTTCGTGCCGTTTTCCTGTCAGACCGGCTCGCCGGATTTCCACCCCCAAAAGCCGGCCTGCCATCATCAGGTAACCCGGCTATCTTGAGAATATCCACGTCATTTATCCCCACCTCGCAGCTGTTTGGCGTTTTTTTAAAATATCCTGACGAATTCTTACAATAAGATTCAGTATTTGCAAATAGGGCAAATTGTCACATCCTTGTGATTTCTGTCCAGGAGTGGCTGCTGGTTGAAGGGAAAAGGAGTGGCTTCAGCACCTGTGTGCGGGTGAAGACCGGGCCGCACTAAAAGTTCGATGGGGCCGGAACGCCCACGGAACCGGCAAAGCAATATATAGCCCTACTGCGGCTGCAATCGGGCGATTTCAGAGATCAGGGTCTTTGTTCCATGGTGATCAAATAATACCCGGATTTTTCCAGTCCGGCGATCAAGCACGGCAGTGATCACCCCTGGCCCGAATATGGGGTGCTTGACCAGCAGGCCCTCGGCAAGGTCGTTGATCTTCAGTATTTCTTTTTTACCGGCACGGGGCGGGGATGGCTGCCTTGGTTTTTCCACCGGTGTGACCGGGGAATTGATGGCTGTAAGGTAGCTGTTGGCCACGTCGATATCACGGGCAATAATCGTTTTGCCGGTGTAACCTTCACCCTGCCGTACCGCCTCGCCGAGCCGGCTGCTTAAGCCGAGATTCGCCTCGTAGAGAAAGCGGCTGGCCGGAAACGCGTCATCGCCGCTTTTGTGCGGATACCGTGCGTTGCCCGCTTTTTTCATTTTGCTAAAGCGGCTGTCCGGCGGATGGATGAAAAAGACCTGCTGTCTGGCCCGGGTCATGGCCACATAAAAAAGCCGGCGTTCATCCTCCAGGTTATCAAAAGCGCCTTCTCGATCATCAAGAATCAATGGAAAGGAGCCGTCCGCTAAGCCCGGAATAATAACCACGGGCCATTCGAGTCCTTTGGCCCTGTGAATCGAGGTGATCAGCAGGCAATCCCCGGCAGGTGCCGCGGCCTGCTGCCGCAGAGTCCGGATTTTTCCCAGAAAAGGGGCCACGGGCAGATTCAGCCGCCCGGCGAAGCGGACAAAGGCCTGGCAGGTTTTGATCCTGTTTTCCGCGGTGGAGATGCGGGAGGAGATGTTGCGGTAATAGTCGAAAAGATTCGTTTTATTGATGACCGTATCAAGGATTTGACTGGCCCTGGCAGAGGATGGCAGTCTGCCTATTTCATGCCATGTTTCCGCGGTTCGGGCAAAGCGTTTCTGCAGAAACGTCGGGGTGTCGCTATTTACGGCGGCAAGAATCAGTTCCGCGGCCCGGTCCGGCTGAAGCACGATTTTGCCGGCCAGTTCGCGGATTTTTTCCCGCTTGACGCCAAGGTGGGGATGGGTCAGCATGGCCTCGATAATGTCAAAGGCCGTGTCATCAGGCTCTAGTTCGCCTACGCTGCCCTGGCAGAGGTGCAGATACCCACTCAGGGCCTTGATCTCCGGGCAGGCGAAAACCGGTTCGTGGCCGACAAGCCGGTAAGGGATATGGGCCTCAAGCAGGGCCAGTTCCACCGGCACGCTCATGGCGAACATCCTGACCAGCACCGCAACCTCTGCCGCGGATGTGCCCTCGCAGGCCAGCTCCGCCAGAATGGCGAGAATTGGATGTGGTTCTTTTTCCTGCCGGCAGCTCAGTCTGGTGTCCTCGGTGGTGGGAAAGGAGAGGCAGAGTTTTCTGTCGCGCAGCCGGTTGTTGGTGATGAGGTGATTGGCGGCAAGGGAAAGCCGGTGCCCATAGCGGAATGTGTAGGAGAGGGTGTAGGTCGCGGATTTTGGAAAATCCTGCTGGAAACGTTTGGTGATGTATTCCGGTTTTGCCCCCCGCCACTCGTAGATGCACTGGTCCACATCGCCCACCACCATGACCTCCGCCCGGTGGCCGGCAATGATTTTCAGCAGTTGCTGCTGGACTTCATTGATATCCTGGTACTCGTCGACAATGATATGATCGACATTGTTGGCGACCCAGTCCGCCAGTTGCCGGTTGTCGAGCATGGCCATGACCGGTTCATGGATGAGGTCGGCATAAAAGCGGATTTTCCGGGCCATCCGGTCATTTTCAAACACCTGAAAGGCATCGATGAAATAAGCCATATGTTCGGCAAGATGAAGGGACGAAAAAAGTTTTTCCACCGGCATGGTGTCGGATTTGACCAGGTCGATGAAGGTGAGAAATCCTTCCATGTTTTCCCCGGAAAGCCACTCCTCGCTGCCGTTGTCCTGGTCAATGATCCGGCGCACCGCGCTTTTGGCAAGTTTTTCAAGCTGGTATTCCTCGGTGACAAGGGTGTAGGCGGGCAGGTATTTTTCCCGGGTAAAACTGTTGACAAGGCGCAGGCCCAGGGAGTGGAATGTGCGGACTTCCGGGGGCGGCAGACCGGCCGGCCGCAGGACTTCATTCATGGCCGCGGCAAAGCTGTCCCTGGCCGACCTGTTGAACATGAGCACCAGCATCTGCTGCGGCGCCACCCCTTGCTCAAGCAGATACCTGACCCGGGCCACCATGGTGGTGGTCTTGCCGGAACCGGCCACGGCGCTGACCTTGGCGTGCCCACTCTCGTGGGCCACGATCCGCTGTTGTTCATCAGTAAGATTCATGCCGGCCGGGCATTGGTTTCATTGTTTTTTCTTCATGTCTGATGTTGATGGTGTGTGCGGCAGAAATCTGACAAGATAATGACAAAATTGAAAAAAGACAATCAGAGCCGGGGATATTGCCCGATTTTTTTACCGGTGTTACCGCTCATTTTATCTGGCCATACTGGTCATTGACTTTTCTGCATCAGCCTCATCAGTAATTTTTGCGCCTCTTCCATCTGCTCGGGGGACATCTGCATCGCCATGAAATCCTTGATTTTCAAAGCCTTTTTGTGTCCCTGTCCGGCGGCGAGACTGATCAGGATATAGGCCTCGACAAGATCCTGTTCCACACCATCGCCCACGGCATACAGGCGCCCGAGGTCAAACTGGGCGTCGGGATACCCCTGTTCGGCAGCCTTGCGATACCACATTGCCGCCTTCTTGTAATCTCTGGGCAGGCCTTTGCCCCGGGCATACATGAGGCCGAGATAATACTGGGCGTCGGCTTGGCCCTGCGCGGCTCTCTGGCGATACCATATGATCGCATCGCTATATTCATCAGATACTTGCTGCGCCAGGAGGAGATGATGGCGGGGGGCAGAAGCGGTCTGGCCATCCGCCTGGGCTGCCTGCCGAAGGCTGACGGAGCAGAATCCATCAGTCGCCGGGCTGATAAAGGGCATGAACAGCAGAATCGCGGCGGGAAAGAAAGAAGATATTTTTTTCATTTGCGGTTGTGGGCAGGTATTTTTTCTCTTATGCTCCGAACTGGATGAGGGCCGGTTCAATTTCTGAATCAGATGAATATACCAGAAAACAGGAAAAATGATGAGAGAGAAAAAACGCGGAGTATCCATTGTTGCGGGTGCGCGGGTGAAAGAAATGCTGGTGCAATATGTCACAGTTAAAAAATCCTCTTGAACTCTACAAACTTCTGAAAAAAACAAATTGCCGGGAATGCATGCTGCCGTCATGTATGGCCTTTGCCGTTGCGGTGATCCAGGGACAGAAGCAACTGGCGGACTGCCCGTATATTGACCGGGAAACGCTTCACTCTCTTGGTGGAGATGTGGCCAAAAGAAGCTCCCGCGAAGATGAGCAGCAGGAAATGCTCTTCCGTCTCAGACAGGACGCGGCGAAAATCGATTTTTTGTCAGCAGCTGCAAGACTGGGGGGGCAATTGCGGGATGGCAGGCTGGCGATCAATTGTCTGGGCAAGGATTTCTGGATCGACTCTGCCGGAGCGATGTGGTCGGAATGTCATAATAACCCGTGGGTGCTGATTCCGGTGCTGAACTACATTATTCACGGCAAAGGCAGAAAACTGTCGGGTGAATGGGTGGCTTTCGGCGAGTTGCCGGGTGCAGCGGAGTGGAGCAGGTTCTTTTCCCATCGATGTGAGGAGGCAATGCGGCAACTGGCCGATGCCCATCCGGAACTCATTTTTGAAATTCTGCATCTCTTCGGTGCAACTCCGGCAGCAGATGTGACAAATGCGGACCAGTCCCTTGTTGTCTATCCTCTACCCGGCTTGCCCATGTTGATCAACTACTGGAAGCCGGAGGATAATTTCTCCTCAAAACTGAACATTCTCTTTGACCGGACAGCCGGGGATAATCTCACTGTTGAATCGATTTACCTTCTGGGCAGGGGCATGGTGGAAATGTTCCGCGCCCTGATTGTCAAGCACAGCCGGGACGGAAAACTTTTTTGATAAGCGCAGCCGGTCAACGTCCACGTCTTGGCAAGGAATTTAACCTGCCGCGATTTTTTTCTGCGGAACAATTTCAGTTTGTGAAAGTGGCCGAGGAGGGGATTGTGCCCTTCACGGAGAAGGGCCGGCAAAAGCGGCCATCAGATGTCAGAGTCGGCTGGCCGCTTTTCAGGCAATCAGCTCGACACGTGATCGATTGAGGGCGGGGTCTGTTTCCTGCTCCGTCGGCGGTGTCCTGTTATAGCCGTTTCTGATTTTCGCTTCTTGGGCAAGTTGTTGTGCCTGTTCAGATATCCGCACCTGATAGGCCTCATTTTCAGATGTTTCTTCCGGCGCCCGGCTCATTTCCTGCGCCAGATCTTGATTGGCCGCCAGGTTCAGTTTATAGAGATTCATCAAAGAAAGATCGGCGGAATTTGGTGTATGAACAGCCATTCTTTTTCCTCCATCAATGATTTGTTAAGGGCACAATATTCATGCGCTATTTCATAGCGCGGGCAATATGTCAGAACACTTCGTAATGCGTGGTATTAAACTCAACAATGTCAGCAGGATGAAAATTTGAGACAGTGGGAATAACCGGATTACGTATCTATTCGGAACAATGGGCCGCGAACGTTAGATTTTTTTTGTAAATCCAGCTGAACTTGATGATTTTGCGTTTTGACTTAGAAAAGCAGTTTAATTTTATTGCAGGATTTTCGGGTATCAGGGCAAAGCCGCTTTGCGGAGATTGAGTTCGGCGTCAGAGGCGCGGACATAGAGCGGGATGCATCCCGCCGGATCAAGAAATTCCTTTTTCTGCCAGCGTGACAGGGCAAGAAAGCCAATGCTCGAGGCCTTGGCAAAGTAAAGCTGTTCCGGGGCAAAGACAGCCAGATCACCCAGTTTTTCCCGCAGGAGATCGCCATGAACCGTGATGCCGTCTCCGGCAAAAACGGTGGGTTCGGTAATCTGTTCGGCAAGCTCGACAGCGGGGATGACGAGATATTCGCTCCGGCGCTGCATAAGGCCGTTCTCATCGGTTTGGTAAAGGGCGGTGTAGACTTCGTTTTTTCTGGCATCAAGAATCGGGCAGACAGGCATTGCCGTGAAGATAAACTGGCTGGCCAGGCCGTCAAGGGTGGGAACACCGATCAGCGGGATGGATGTGGCCAGGGCGAGACCTTTAACCGTGCTGAGGCCGATGCGCAGGCCGGTGAAGCTGCCCGGTCCCAGGCTGATGGCAATGGCGTCGATCTGTTCCCATGTCACCTGGCATTCAGCCATGACCCGTTCCAGGGTAACGAGCAACCGTTTGGAATGGGTCAGTTTTGACAGCAGACTCTGTTCGGCAATGCAGTGGGAACCGCTCACCAGAGCGATACTGCCGCACATGCCGGAATTTTCGACGGCCAGAATAAGGGGCGGCTGTCGGGTCAGGTCTTTCGTGATAGGGGCCATTCGCAATTCTCAATCGTCAATAGTCACAAAAGCCGCTCACCCTTTGCTGAAAATGCGGACAATGTCGTTGTAGAAGACAAAGATCATCAGGCTGCCAAGGAGCAGCAGGCCGAGCTGCTGCAGTTTTTCCTGGGTCCTCTGTTCAAGGGGTTTGCGCCGCACGGCCTCAAGGGTGTATAAAACAAGATGGCCGCCGTCCAGGATGGGGATGGGAAAGAGGTTGAGGATGCCCAGGTTGACGCTGAGAAGGCCGATGAAATAGGCCAGGTTGATCCAGCCGGCCTCCATCTGCTGGCCCGCCATCTGGGCAATGAGGATGGGGCCGCCGAGTTCTGAGGCAGGCACTACCTGCTGGATGATTTTGATGATCCCCATAACGGTGAGGTAGATGAAGGTCCATGTCTGGTTGACCCCAGCGATAAATGCCTCGGGGATGGAGGCCTTTTCATAGGTGACTTCAGTGCTGCGGGAGATGCCTAGCATGAAACGTTCATCCACCACTTCACCGAAGATATTTTGACATCCTGGCGTTCCGGCTGGCCGGTTGTTTCAATCTCTTTGCCCTCGCGGGATATGACCAGAATCACCGGCTTGCCGTTTGATTCACGGATGAGCAGGGAGACATCCTCCCAGTCCGCGGTTTTCGCGCCGTTGATGGAGATGATGATATCCCCGGCCTTGAGCCCGGCCGCTTGCGCCGGAGAGCTCTCGCTGATGGCGCCGATCTCCGTGCCTGCTTTGGGCACCGGCAGACCGGCGATGGCAAAGATGGTAAAGAAGACAATAACCGCGAAAAAAAGGTTAAAAGCCGGCCCGGCCAGAACGATCAAAAAACGCTTCCACACGGGCTTGTGGGCAAATGAATAGGGCTGCTCGGTGAAAGAAACATCTTCCTCCTTGTTTTCCCCGGTCATTTTCACATATCCGCCCAAGGGAAAGGCGCTGATCAGATATTCGGTGTCGTTGTATTTTCTGCCATACACTTTCGGACCGAAGCCGAGGGAGAATTTCAGTACCCGGACGCCGAAGAGCTTGGCAAAAATGAAATGGCCGAACTCATGAACAAAAATGAGAAGGCCAAGAACGATGATAAAGGAGATGACGGAATTCATAATTTGACATTCAGGCCAGGCGGTATATCCGGAGTATCATATGCTTGGCCAGTCCTCTGTTGAAATTTAATACGCAATGCTTCAATAACTGACTCGGCCTGCATCCTGGCGGCAAGGTCAGCCTCTAAAACTGTCTCTATGTCTTTGATGTCTTTCCGGGTCAATCGGTTCAATGTTTCTGCCACAACAAGAGAAATTTCCGGGAAACGTATTTTCTTGTCGAGAAATGAAGCAACTGCCACCTCATTGGCGGCATTGAGCACCGCCGGCATGGTGCCGCCCTGTTTGCAGGCGTGGTAGGCAAGTTTCAGGGCCGGGAATTTCTTGAAGTCCGGCGGCAGGAAACTGAGGTCCAGGCACTGCGGCAGATTAAGGCGGGAAAGGCCGGTCTTGAGACGTTCCGGCCAGGAGAGGGCATAGGTGATCGGGATGCGCATGTCCGGGATGCCCATCTGGGCGATGACCGAGCCGTCAATATATTCCACCAGCGAGTGCACGATGCTCTGCGGATGCACCAGAACCTCGATATGCTCCACATCAATGTCAAAAAGCCATCGTGCCTCGATGACCTCAAGGCCCTTGTTCATCAGAGTGGCGGAGTCGATGGAAATTTTGTTGCCCATGCTCCAGTTGGGGTGATTCAGCGCCTCTTCCGGGGTGACGTCCCATAAATCCCGTTCGTTTTTATCACGGAAGGGCCCGCCTGAGGCGGTGAGGATGATTTTGTGCACATCCTCCCTGCGGCCGGCGGCAAGGGCCTGGAAGATGGCATTATGCTCGCTGTCAACGGGAAGAATTTTTACCCTGTTACGCCGGGCCTCGGCCATGACCAGATCCCCGGCCATGACCAGGGTTTCCTTATTGGCCAGGGCGATATTCTTGCCCGCTTTAATGGCGGCCATGGTGGGCATCAGGCCCGCCGCCCCGACAATGGATGAGACCACGGTATCCGCAAGGGGAATGGTTGCCACCAGTTCGTTGCCTTCCCGGCCGAAAAAGATTTTCTCGCTCCAGCCGCCGGGCAGACTCCGGGCCAGTTCCCGGGCAAGCTCTTCCGTGGCCACGGACACGGCAAGGGGATTGAAGGCCTCAATCTGGTCGCGCAGCAGTGATATGTTGCGGCCGGCGGCAAGGCCGACGATGCGGAAACGGCCCGGATACTGGCGGACAACCTTCAGCACGTTGCGGCCGATGGAACCGGTGGATCCTAAAAGAGAGATGTTCTTCTGCATTCTCTGTTACCCAAGAAGATGATATGACACCAGATAATATAAAACCGGAGCCGTCAGCAGCAGGGAGTCGACACGATCAAGAATCCCGCCATGACCGGGCAGTATGCTGCCCGAATCCTTCACCCCCATGCTTCTTTTTAAAAGCGACTCGACCAGGTCGCCGACAACGCCGAGGCCGGAAAGAAACAAGGCTGCGGCGGCAAAACGGAACATATTGACATCGTTGAACAGCAGAACGGCAACCAGCAGGGCAAATCCGGTCCCGCACAGCATGCCGCCGATAAATCCTTCCACGGTTTTCTTCGGGCTGATGGACGGACAGAGTTTGTGTCTGCCAAGTGACATGCCGGTAAAATAGGCCCCGGTGTCGGATGCCGCGCTGATGGTCGTCAGAAACAGGAGCCAGGCGGCGCCGGAGGGGAGCGCCATGAAGAGAATCAGGTGGGCGGTGAAAAGGCCGGTATACATGGCGCCGAAACTTGCCTTTAAAAGAAGATCAAAGGGCTTCCGCAGCTGCGCGGCCTTGAAAACCGCAAGCACTGCCACAAGCATGAGGGCGGCGATATACGAGACATATACCAGATCAACCCGCTGAAACCAGGCGGCGGCAACAGGCAGGACAATAATTGCCGTAAGCAGCGGATGGAGAGTTTTCTCTTCATTCTGCAGGCAGATTGAAAAGAACTCATGGGCGGCAATAAGGCTGATGGCTGTGATAATCAGCCAGAAAAGAATAAAAGACTGGGAATAGAGCAGGGCAAGCCAGCCGGAAACGGCAAGCAGTCCTGTGATAATTCGTTTCATGTCATTTTGGTGTCACATGCCGAAAATATCTGACACGGATCCGCAGAGTATTAAAATAAAGAGAGAGTACGGCGTGCCTGCCTTTACGGTCCCTTAATTATTGATGAACTCGTAAAAAGTCTTTTTTCACCACAGAGCACACAGAGATCACAGAGAAATATTTTTTATTACAGCCAGTTAGCTCTGCGGGCTCTGTGCTCTCTGTGGTAAATTTTTAGTTTTTACGGAATCTATCAATTATTTCCGCTTATCTGGTTTCCTGTTCTGCCAAAACGTCTTTGTCTTTTCTGAAAGGTGGCGATTGCAGCAATAAAATCTTCCCGGGTGAAGTCGGGCCAGTGTGTTTCGGTAATAAAAATTTCGGCATAGGAGGCCTGCCAGAGGAGAAAATTGCTCAAACGGAATTCCCCACCGGTGCGGATGACGAGGTCCGGGTCAGGAAGCCCAGCGGTATAGAGATGGCCTGAGAAAGCTTCTTCTGTAATGTCCTCAGGGCTCAATTTGCCGGCAACACAGAGCTTTGCCATCTCTCTGGCTGCACCCACGATTTCATCCCGGCTGCCGTAACTTAAGGCAAGATTAAGGATGAGGCCGGTGTTAGCGGCGGTTTTGGCAATGGAGGCGCTTAATGTCTCCCGGATTTCCTTGGGCAGATTCTCTTTGCGTCCGATACAGTGCAGACAGATGTTGTTTTCCTGCATGGAGGCGAGTTCGCTTTCAAGATAGCTCTTTAAAAGCGACATGAGCCCTGAAACCTCATTGGCAGGCCTTTTCCAGTTCTCGGAGGAAAAGGCGTAAAGAGTGAGGACAGGTATGCCGATTTCCCTGGCGACTTTGACGATCAGCTGAACCGTTTTAACCCCTGCCTTGTGTCCCATGAGGCGCATCAGACCACGACTCTGAGCCCAGCGGCCATTGCCATCCATGATGATGGCAATATGCTGCGGGAGTTTTTTTTTGTCCAGTTCCAAGGATGTCGACACTGGGGGCCTGTTAAACCTCCATGACCTCTTTTTCTTTCTCAGCAAGAATTACATCAATTTTTTTGATGAATGCGTCTGTCTCTTTCTGGGCTTCGTCCTGAAACTTGAAGAGATCGTCTTCCGAGATTTCCTTGTCTTTTTTGAGTTTTTTCAGGTGATCAATGGCGTCCCTGCGGCAGTTGCGCATTACCACCCGGTATTCTTCGCCGATTTTCTTCGTCTGTTTGACCATTTTTTTGCGGCGTTCCTCGGTAAGCTGAGGAATTGCAATGCGCAGCATTTTGCCGTCGCTTGCCGGGGTCAGGTCGATATTTGCTGCAAGGATTGCCTTATCAATGGCTGGAAGCAGCTGGGGGTCCCAGGGCTGGATGACAATCAGTCTGCTTTCCGGAATGGTAATGGAGGCAACCTGGTTAAGCGGCATTTTGGAGCCGTAGGAATCTACCCTGATTCCCTCAACCAGAGACAATGAGGCGCGGCCGGTACGGATTGTCGTCAGCTCCCGGCGGAAGGCCTCCAGGCTTTTAACCATTTTGTCCTTCATTTCTAACAGAACTTTACTCATTATCAACTCCACTGATCAAAGTGCCGATTTTCGCCCCGCAGATGGCTTTTTTGATATTGCCGGGGATATTCACGTCTAAAACGAGAATGCTCTTGTTGTTGTCCATGGCCAGAGAAATGGCTGCCGCATCCATCACCTTCAGCCGCCTTCTCAGGACCTCGGCAAAACTCAGGCTGTCAAATTTCACTGCGTCATCATAAATGAGCGGGTCTTTGTCGTAAACCCCGTCAACCCTGGTGGCCTTGCAGATGATATCCGCGTTGATTTCCAGGCCTCGCAGTACTGCCGCAGTGTCGGTGGTGAAAAAGGGATTGCCGGTGCCGGCTGCAAAAATGACGATATAACCCATTTTCAGATGATCGAGGGCGCGACGATGGGAATAGGGCTCGCAGACCGTCTCCATGGGAATGGCCGACAGAACGGCTGTTTTGACGTCGATCTGTTCAAGGGTGTCACTCAAGGCCAGGGCATTCATGACCGTGGCCAGCATGCCCATATTGTCGGCAATGGCCCTGTCCATGCCGGCCGATGAACCGGCGACTCCGCGGAAAATATTGCCGGCGCCTATGACAATGGCGATTTCCGTACCGAGAGACCGCAGTTCCCGGATTTCGTCGGCCACATAGGCAAGCACATCGTTGCTGATGCCGAAAGCGGCGTCGCCCATCAGGGCTTCACCGCTTAATTTCAGCAATATTCTTTTATACTTGTAAGTATCCATGCCCAATGAATCCTTATGATCAGGCGCCTGCCTGAAAACGGGCAAATCTCTTGATGGTGATGTTTTCACCGAGAGAGGCGATGAGCTCATTGAGCAGATCCTGGATCGTCAGATCGGGATTTTTGACATACTGCTGCTCAAGCAGGCAGACATCCGAGTAGAACTTTTCGATTTTGCCGGCCACGATTTTTTCCACAATATTTGCCGGTTTGCCTGTGTCCTGCGCCTGTTTGATGTAGATGTCCTTTTCTCTGGCAAGCAGTTCTGGCAGCACATCTTCCCTTTTGATTGACACGGGATTGATTGCGGCGATATGCATGGCGACATTTTTGGCAAACTCAATGAATGAGTCTGTTTTGGCGACAAAATCCGTCTCGCAGCCCACTTCCACCATAACGCCGAGTTTGGCGCCTGCATGGATATAGCACTCGATGACACCTTCGCTGGTGGCGCGTGTCGCCCTTTTGGCGGCAACTGCCAGGCCTTTCTGGCGAAGGTAGTCGACGGCCTTTTCCATGTCGCCGTTGTTTTCCGCAAGAGCCTTCTTGCAATCCATCATGCCCGCGTTGGTTTTGTCGCGGAGTTCCTTGACCATTTGACTGGTTATATTCATGCTATTTTTACCCTTCTGTTCGTTAATGAAATTTTACTGCTCTTTTGCTGCTGCGACGCTAATCTTATTAGGCATTATCCACTTGCATGTCGGCAGAGTCTGCACTACTTGGTGCATTGGCTGCAGCCATGGCTTCAGCAATGGCGTCGTCGGTTTCAATCGCTTCGCCCCGTCTGGCCTTGCCGGCAAGAATCGCATCAGCTATCTTGGAGGTGATCAGTTTGATGGAGCGGATCGCATCGTCGTTGCCCGGAATAAGATGGTCGATGCCGTCCGGATCACAGTTGGTGTCCGCTATGGCGATTACCGGGATTTTTAAGCGGTTTGCCTCGTCAACGGCAATGTTTTCCCGCTTGGGGTCAACGATGAAAATCAAGGACGGCAGACTCTTCAGGTCCCTGATGCCGCCAAGGTTGCGCTCAAGCTTGACCAAATCTTTTTCCATGCCCAGCGCTTCTTTTTTCTTGTAGCGGTGGATGCTGCCGTCCTCCATCATGGATTGGATGGATTTCATGCGGTCAACGGATTTTTTGATGGTCTGGAAGTTGGTCAGCATGCCGCCGAGCCAGCGGTGGTTGATGTAGAACATGCCGGCCCTGTTGGCTTCCTCTTTGATGATGTCCTGCGCCTGACGCTTTGTGCCGACGAAAAGAACGGAACCGCCTTGGGCAACGTTATCCACAACTACCTCATAGGCCTTATTGAAAAGGGGCAGAGTCTTGTCCAGGTTGATGATGTAGATCTTGTTGCGGGCTCCGAAGATATAAGGTTTCATTTTCGGGTTCCAGCGGCGGGTTTGGTGGCCGAAGTGCAGACCGGCAACCAGCATTTCTTTCATTGTAATGTAAGCCATTGTTAAATCTCCATTTTTTTTGGTTAGGCCTCCATCCCGTTTTCCCCAACCCTTACGGGCACCAGAGGGGTTTCTCAGGGATGTGTGATGTAAAAATCCAATTCTTTTACCACTCAATTGTACTTTTTGCAAGGGTTAGACAAAGACTCATATAAAAAACTTGACAGGTTCCGGGAAAGTAAGCAATCATGCAAAATTGCATGAAGCTCATTAAAACATTGAACAACCCTGTCTCGTTCTTTTTATTCCCACATCCGGCAGAATCGGTTTCGGCAGAAGGTTCATGAAGGCATCCCTGAAAGAGTTTTACCCCAAAAAGATACTGGTACGCTCCACCAACTGGATCGGAGATGCCATCATGACAACCCCGGCAGTGCGGACGATCAGGCAGAATTTCCCCGAAGCCGAGATCTCCATGCTTGCCCAGCCGTGGATGGCCGATGTCTTTGCGGCCAGCCCGCATGTCGATAAAATCATCTTTTATGAAAAGAAGGGTGAGCACAGCGGACTGACCGGCATGCTGCGTTTAAGTCGGCTGTTGAAAACCATGCACTTTGATATGGCCATACTGCTGCAGAACGCCTTTGAAGCGGCACTGCTGGCCAAAATGGCCGGCATCCCGGTCCGCGCCGGCTATCAAAGGGATGCACGCTCGCTGCTTTTGACCCATGGCGCGCCGATTCGCGAGGAAATCCGCAGAAAGCATCAGGTCTACTATTATCAGGCACTGCTTGAGGACCTCGGGCTTACCTGCGGCAGCAACGAACTCTTCCTGCAGCTGGCGGACAAGGATATGGATTTCGCCCGCAAATTCAAGAAAGGTCTTGGCGCCGGGCCTGTCATCGGCATCAATCCGGGGGCGGCTTTTGGTCCGGCCAAGTGCTGGCCGGCGGAAAGATACGGACAGTTGGCCGCAAGCCTTCACCGGGAAAACGAGGCGAAATTCATGGTGTTCGGCACTGTGGCGGACAAGGAAACCATTGATGCCATCACCGGTTACGGCGCCGGATATATCCGCGGTCTGGCCGGCAAAACAACCCTGGGCCAGGCAATGGCCCTGATATCGATCTGTGACGCCTTTGTCACCAACGATTCTGGGCTGATGCATGTCGGGGCGGCCACCCAAACGCCGCTGGTGGCAATTTTCGGCTCGACCGATGCGGTGGCGACCGGCCCATTCTCGGACCGGGCGGTGGTGGTGCAGAAGGAGCTTGACTGTCGGCCCTGTCTGAAAAAAAATTGTAAATCGGATTTCCGCTGCATGCTCGATATCTCGGTTGCCGAGGTGGCAGGGGCTGTGCGGGGATTACTGGAGAAACGATGAAACCTGCGGTATTTCTGGACAGGGACGGCACCATCAACGAGCAGATGGGCTACATCAACCATATTGACCGTTTTCATCTGCTGGACGGGGTGACTGACGCCATCCGCCGGCTCAACATTGCCGGCATTCCCGTGGTGGTGGTCACCAACCAGTCAGGTCTTGCCAGGGGCTATTTCCCGGAAAGCCTTCTTGATGAGGTGCACCGCAAGATGGAGCTCCTGCTGGCTTTGGACAATGCCCATGTTGACGGGATTTATGTCTGCCCCCACCATCCTGAAGCAAAGGAGGCGAAATTTCGTGTCGACTGCGATTGCCGCAAACCCAAGAACGGTCTTTTTGTCAGAGCCGCCCGGGAACTGGGGCTTAATCTGGCCCGCTCCTATGTGGTGGGTGACCGCTGGTCGGATCTCAAGGCCGCGGCCAGCTGCGGGGCCAGGGGCATTCTGGTGCTCACCGGCTATGGCCGGGGCGACTATGCGTATATCGGTCCGCAGCAGCAGATCCAACCCCATTATGTAGCCGAGAATCTGCAGGAGGCGGTGGACTGGATCCTGGCGGATCTGGCTGTCAGCCGCGGCTGAAATTCTGACTGGATCAGAGAGCGTAGCCTGTTTCAGCTGAAGCCGATTTTATGGTGTGGTTGGGATTAACTGAGCGGAAATATTCTTTTTTTAATAATTACTCAGATCATGGATTGCATCAACCACCATCCCCGTTCCCACTGCGATCAACAGGATATCGTTTGCCACACGCACGAAACGGTGGTTAACCGGAGGCGGCCCAAGCTGCACAACGACCGTCGGCGGCAGATCATAGAAGATGACGTCCCTGGGCAGCTGTCGACCTAGCGCCCATTTTTTGGCGTGCCCAGGCGGCATGCAGCCGTTGTTCTTCTTGGCCAGGCCCGGTGGGCAGCGGCCGGAACGATACTGCTCTGTATAGTAGTTGTTGATGACGGTCTGGTGCTGCTCGCCGAAAAAGACGTTCGACCTCCTCGTGCTATCCCCATCCCTGTAGTCATGCCGCCGGTCGTAATCCTCCTGGCCGCCGCGTTTGTCTTTCTGCTCGTGTTTGTCGCCCTTTTTGCCGCCTCCGGCCCATGATGGCTTTTCCGCCATGGCAGGCGCTGCGGTGGCTAGTATCCCGGCGATTGCCAGAGCCAGGATGCGATTTTTCCGCAGGGTAATTTTCTGCATGATCTGTCTCCCAATAAAATAGTTGCAAACCCGTCCGCAGGCATCGTCAGCCTGGGGACTTCATTACTCATTGACGAAGTTGAATCCGCTCTCAGGTGGTCAGTCATTCCATTCATCGGTACTGTATTTAAAGCGTCATCGCCTTTCCAATAAACAATTATACCGCTCGTTTTCGGATTTAGGGAGATTTTTTTGCAGGCCGTTTCTGTTTATGGCCTTTTCTGATGCAGCCAATGTTTTTTGCCAGTTGGGCGTACTATCTTATTGATAGTGTTTTATCAATAATGCTATATCAGAAAGAATTGCCTGCGGAGACGGGAACTTTTTCCGCCCTGAGCATGTCTTTAACTAATGTCGTTCATGAAGGGAAATCCCATCGGCCGCCGTCGCCCCGGCCACAGTGAGGGAGAGTGCCATGGTTCGGATAAGCTTGCGCAGACTTTGCTCCCGGCTGGAGTTTATTCTCGCAAAGGTAAGAAACGGAATGGTGCTCGATGACTTGCGCAGTCCGGGTAGCGGAGCTTAACCCAGCGTATTGACTTTGGAATCAATACGTAAGATCGTAATTTACCGGAAAAATTTTATGGACAATTTAATAGGCAAACACTGGCATCATCTGCCGACGGATGAAGTGGCTGATCTGCTGGGAAGCGATCCGGGGAAAGGTCTTGACATGTTCGAGATCAAGCACCGCCTGGAATATTTTGGTCCTAATACGATCAGCGTCAGAAAAGGTAAAGGGCCGCTCTGGCGTTTTTTACTGCAGTTCAACCAGCCTCTGATCTACATCCTGATCGCCGCAGGCGCCGTTACGGCAGTGTTGCATGAGTGGGTGGACTCGGGGGTTATCTTCGGCGTGGTGATTGTCAACGCCTTTATCGGTTTCATTCAGGAGTCAAAGGCGGTCAATGCCCTGGCGGCCCTGGCCAGGACCATGACAACCGAGGCGACGGTATTGCGATATGGCGAGAAAAAACGCATTGCAGCGACCGATCTGGTGCTGGGAGATATTGTTTTTCTGCAGGGTGGGGACAAGGTGCCG